>Ga0209542_10000885_pt1 | contig 71125 bp, 103 predicted proteins | sample RifCSPhighO2_01_FD_184028 | JGI IMG/M metagenome (GOLD analysis project Ga0209542, IMG submission 184028) | Soil microbial communities from Rifle, Colorado - Rifle CSP2_plank highO2_0.1 (SPAdes) (version 2) | ecosystem: Environmental > Terrestrial > Deep subsurface > Rock core/Sediment ...
CCAAAAGGCCAACACATTTATATAATCCTTCCACATTAGCCGCGCTATGGTCGACCTCAGAAAAATTCTCATCATCTTCGTCGTCGCAGTCCTCTTCTCCGTCTTCGTCACAACAAGCATCGACGCGCTTTATCCAACGCCAACCTACGAACATTTTTGCACTGCCTTTGGGCCGCGACCACATTCCCTAGAGATAGAACCTCCAGAAAAATGCCCAGATAGTGTTGCTCCAAAAACAACCAAAGAATGCGAAACACAAAAAGGCTACATCGACTACAAAACATTTGACGATCAAGGATGTCCTAAAGAAGCATTCTGCAATATGTGCAACACTGCTTTCGAAGACGCACGCGAACGCCATGACTTAATCTACTTTGTGCTGTCAGCAATCGCGGGGCTCATTGCAATCAGCCTCGGCGTCCTCCTCCCTTCAGGAAAAAATCCTTTAAATGAATGGATCGGCACCGGCTTCATGCTCGGCGGACTCTTCATCTTATTCTTCGGAACCGTACGTGGCTTCGGAGGTCTCCACAGATTCCTTAGACCGATAGTTATCCTCGCAGAACTCTTAATTATTATCTGGCTCTCCTACAAAAAACTTGGAAAAGAAAAATAAAAAATTATATAAATTACCGAATTTCTTAAAAAGATATTCCGGAAAGTCTTTTCTTCGAGAAATAATCGGCCTAAAAGATAACGAATCGGCCAAAATCCATCGCAACGTAGTCTCAGCAAACGCAGCATACGGAGGAATACCTCAACTTTCAGAAGTAGAAATCTTGCAGGTTTGGAAAGGTAATTACTGCACAGTGGCAGTAATTCCGAAAGGTTTATAAAGATACTGGCGTTCATGTTGTTCTAAGATGATCGTTCGTGAAGAGTCTTTGAAGAAGTTGAGAAGCGCCTTTACCCTGAATATTTATGAGGTAAAGATCTGGACTGCCTTGTTGAGCAAGGGTGTAGCTACTGCTGGCGAGCTTTCTGATATGAGCAATGTTCCTCGCTCAAGAAGTTATGATGTTCTGGAGTCTTTGGAAAAGAAAGGGTTCATTATTATGAAGTTGGGCAGGCCTATTAAGTATTTGGCTGTTGAGCCTGCGGAGATCCTGAAACGCGTAAAAAAGGCAATTAGGGAAAAGTCTGAGGAAGAGGTTCAGGCGATTGACAAGGTGCAGCATACTGACGTGTTTGGCGAGTTAAGCTTGCTGTACAAGCAGGGTATTGAGCATGTTGACGCTGCGAACATCGCTGGCAGTTTCAGGACAAGGTCAAGTACGTATGACCATATGCTTTCGTTGATGGCGAACGCGAAGGGTGAGGTGTTGATCGCGACGACTGCTGAGGGCTTGTTGAGAAAGGTGGAGCATATGAAATCAATGTTAAAAAAGTTGCATGGAAATAATGTTGAGGTGAGGGTTGCTGCTCCATTGAAGTCAGAGAAAGCGAAAGATGCTGGAAAGGAGATTGCGGAGATTGCGAAGGTGAAGGATGTTGATCTTGAGGCGCGTTTTGTGATTGTGGACGGAAAGGATATTGTCTTCATGGTCAATCATGATAAGGATGTGCATGAGACTGCTGATGCTGGAATTTGGGTGAATTCGCCTTTTTTTTCAAGCGCGATGAGAACCTTGTTCATGTCCGCGTGGAATAAAAAGTAGTGGCTCTGTCATTCCAATAGGCTTATAAGTTTCTTATTTTTTGTTAAGGGTAATGGATATAAAAGAGTTGGTGAAGCGATTGCATCCTTTAGAGAGAAAGATCTTACCGTTCTTAAAAGACTGCGATACTCTTCCTGAGTTAGTGAAAAATTCTGAGTTGCAAGAAGCGCAGGTGATGAAAGGCCTGCAATTTTTAGAGGAGAAAGAAGCCTTAAAGATCAAAGTGAAGGAGAGCAAGAAAATTGTTTTGGCAGACAAGGCTGTTAAGTATAAAGAGTTGCCTGAGAGGCGGGTCATAAATACTCTTTCAGATGGGGGAAGAACATTAAGGGAGGTGAAGGAAAAAACAGGGTTAAGCGATACTGAGGTGAATGCTTGTGTTGGCTTGTTGAGAAGAAAGAATGCGATAGAGGTTGCGAGGGATAAGGAGCTAACAATAAAATTAACCAACGCTGGAAAAACGTTAGTGGATAAAAGAACACCTGAGGAAGAGTTATTTTCTAGGTTGATAAAAGAAAAAATGGCTGTGGACGCCTTGGATGAGGGTGAAAGGTTGGGGTTTGAGGAGTTGAGGAAGAGAGGTCTTGTTGATGTATTCTCTGAAAAAGAAATTTCAATAACGCTAACAAGCCTGGGTGAAAGACTGACAAAAGAAAAGGTTGACGTGGATGTTATAGAGGTTTTAACGCCTGAGATGATGAAGAGCGGGGCTTGGGAAAAGAAGAGTTTTAGGGCGTATGAGGTGAAAGCGAGAGTTCCTGAGATTTATGGGGGAAAGATACATCCCCTGCAGGATACGATGAACCAGATAAGAGGGATCTTTTTGGAGATGGGATTTAAGGAGATGGAAGGCCCGCTTGTTGAGACCGCGTTTTGGTGTATGGATGCGATGTGGATTCCTCAGAATCATCCGGCGAGGGATGTGCAGGACACGTTTTATCTGCCATATATGGGGACGATACCTGAAAGTTTAACAAAGAAAGTGAGAGAAGTGCATGAGCGTGGTGGTGATTCTGGAAGCAGGGGGTACGGCTATAAGTGGGATGAAAAGATCGCGAGGCAGTTGTTGTTGAGGACCCATACAACCTCGACAACGTTTAGGTATTTTGGAGAGAAGAAGATTAAACCGCCTGCGAAGTATTTTTACATTGGCAGGATTTTTAGGAATGAGGCGATTGACGCGACGCACTTGCCTGAGTTTCATCAGAGCGAGGGGTTTATCATGGATAAGGGGTTGACGTTGAAAGATTTAATGGGCTATATCAGGGAGTTTTATCAGAGGATGGGGGTGGATAAAATAAAATTTAAACCTACCTATAACCCCTACACTGAGCCTTCTATGGAATGTATTGGATATAATAAGCAGTTAGGAAAGTGGGTTGAGTTGATTAATTCTGGCGTGTTCAGGCCTGAGGCGTTGGAGCCGTATGGAATAAATGTTCCGGTGATTGCGTGGGGGTTAGGCGTGGAAAGATTGGCGATGATGCTGCATCAGCAGAAAGATATCAGAAATATGTTGGGTGCGGCTGGTGACTTGAGCTGGTTTAGGAAGAGTAAAGTGATTAAAAAATGGTAGTGTTGGAAACAAGGCATTCACAGTTGGAAAAGTATGTTGGGAAAAAGGTGAGTGTGAAAGAGTTAGAAGAAGTTTTGTTTAATTTGGGGTTTGAGCTTGAGCGTGTGGAAGGAGATGAGCTGAGAATTGAAATTACAGCGGAAAGGCCTGATCTGCTTTCAACGCAGGGCTTGGCGAGAGCGTTAAGAAGTTATTTTGGGCTAAAAGTTAAGCCCTATAAAATTGAGAAGTCTGGGAAAAAGGTGATTGTGAAGAATCCTGCGAAAGAGTGGCCTCTTGCTGTTGCTGCGATTGTGAAAGGATTGAAGTTGGATGAGAAGAAGATTAAGGAAATAATAAGGATTCAGGAAAAGCTTGGAGAGACGTTTTTAAGGCAGAGAAAGAAAGGGGGTCTTGGCTTGTATCCTCTTGAGAGGATTACGTTTCCAGTGATGTTTACAGCAGAAGATCCGAAAGGGATCGTGTTTCGGCCTTTGGAGTATGGGGATGAAATAAATGGCCTTGAGGTTTTGGAGAGGCATCCTACGGGAAAAAAGTACAGGCATATTTTAGAGGCTAAAGGAAGATGTTGGGAGAGGTTCCCCGTTTTCAGGGGCGCGGATAATGTGGTGTTGTCTATGCCTCCAATTATAAACGCTCATGATGTGGGAAAGGTTGATGCAAATACAAGAGAGGTTTTTGTGGAGTGTACGGGGATTGATTTGAAAACGATTACCCTTGCTTTGGAGATTTTAGTTGGGGCGTTGATTGATATGGGCGGAAAAGCTTATTCGATAGAGGTTGGTTATAACAAGAAAAATGTAACTTCTCCGGACTTTAAGGAGGAACAGAGAAAGATTAAGATTGAGTACATAAACAAGATTTTAGGAAGTGACTTCAAAGCGAAGGATGTGAAAAGATTATTGCAAAAAATGGGTTATGCTGTGAAGTCTTTGAAGAAAAAAGAGATTGTTGTTGTGGTTCCTGGGACGAGATATGATATTTGGCATGATGTTGATATTGTTGATGATGTCGCGAGAGCGTATGGTTTTAACAATTTTGAGCCAAGAATAAAGCCTGTGTTTACTGAAGGAGAGACGACAAGAAGTGTGAAGGTGAAAGAGGAGCTGAGCGGGATAATGATAGGGTTAGGGTATCAAGAGGTGTTTACGCTGGTGCTGAGCAGCAGGCAGGATCAGTTTGAGAATATGAATGTGAAACAAGTTCCTCATCTAAATCTTGGAAGGAGCGTGGAGCAGAGTGTGAATATGCCTCGGGTGTGGTTGTTGCCTGAGTTGATGAAGTGTTTGAAGAATAACAGAAGCGTTGAGTATCCTCAAAAAATATTTGAGATAAACCAGGTGATTGTGCCTGATGAAACGAAAGATGTAAAATGTAAAGATGTGTTGAAGCTGTGTGTTGTTTTGTGTCATTCTGGTGCTAATTTTACAGAGATGAAGCAGGTGTTGGAGTATGTAATGAGGTGTTTGGATTTGAAATGTTCTCTTAAGGAGAGTGAGCATGGAAGTTTTATTTCCGGAAGGGTTGCGAGAGTGACTGTAAACAATAAAGATGTCGCTGAGGTTGGCGAGGTGCATCCGAAGGTTCTTAGTAATTTCGGATTGGAGATGCCTGTGGTTGTGTTGGAGTTGGATCTTTCTGAGTTGTTTGGATTATGAAAATAGTGAGGAAACCTTAGTATTTCGTAACGGTCTTAAAGAACAAATCTTAAGGAATAATATAAAACAAAAATACGCTTGCAGAACATTGGCTGTCTTGGAAAGGTGGAGTTTGAACAAGGCAAGTGGGATAGTAAATAAGGTGAAAAAGAGTTAGCTTCGATAAGCTTCTGCGAGGAGAGTGTAGGCGATCATCATAACAACAAAGCTTCCGATGCCCACTCCGACGAAGGGAATGAGCAGGGCAAGGAAACTGATGACAAGAGCGACGAAGGAGCTCACGATCCATGCGAGGAAGTAACGTCCTGTGAAGGCTTTGCCAAACACGGTGGAAAAGGTGAAGGCTGCGCCGAATCTTCTTTGGGTGAGGAAGGTGAGGGTTGCTGAGGGAATGAGATAGAGTGCGAGAAGAAAGAAAAGCGAAGCAAAGAGAAGAGACCCTATAACGCGTGGTCCGGTGAATAGAGATAAAGATAGCTCTCCTCCACCGGTAAAATAAAAAAATCCTAATCCTCCATAAATCATAGCGATCATGCCGGGAATCATATAAATAAAGCCGATCAGGACAGAGAGCAGTCCTTTGACGAAGAGGTTTCCCCAATTATTCCATTCTGGCAAGGTGTTTTTCTTTTTGAGGGTAAGTTTTGCTGCTTCAAGGATGTAGCCGAAGGCGAAGAAGTTGATAATAGGGAGGATGCTGAGTGCTGATCCGATGATAAATGTCTTTAAGTCTGAGAATGGGCGCTTGAGCGCTGTGCTAAATTCCATATGATCACCTCTTTGCCTTTCCTGAGAATGCTTCTATTTAAGGATTGTTGTTGAAAAAGTTATTTTTCTTTGTACGTTTTGATGTAAATTTCACCAAAGGGTTCTTCTTGTTCTAAGTCGATGTGTTCTTGGTTGGACAGGTGCAAGAGCGGAATGAAAGTGAGGAGTTTGTCTTCTTTTTTTTGGCTTGGAAGAAGTTCAGTGAAGGTGACTGTTGGTTTTTGTTTAAGTCCTTGAAGGATTTTTTTGTGCAGGGCTTCGATGAGTTGGGTAATATCATATTGTCTTTCTGGAATGGTTAAGTCTTCTGGGATTCTGTTGCGTTCTGTTACCTTGAGGATTCTTCGTTCGTTGACAGCGAGCGCTTGCTCTAAGGCTTCGAGCAGATCATCGACAGTGACTTTTTTCTTTCGCGCTTGGGGTGTCTTGATGGTTAATTTTGGATGTTCTAAAAGAAGGCTTTGTCTTCCTTGATTGTCTTCGTACTGGTTGAGTTCTTCGAGCTCTTCTGGCGGGAACAGCAGATTGTCAAGAACGACAAAATCATGGTCAAGGAGGTTTTGGGATTTAACCCTTAAAAGAATTGCTGATGCAAGCAACACCTTTCCTGAGACGAACAAGTTTGCTTCCTTGAGTTTTCGTATGGTGTCTAAGTATTTTTGTGCGAGGAGCGAAATGTCAATGTCCCAAGGGTTGAATTCTTCTTCCTTGACGAGGTCGAGGATGATGGATTGCCAGGTGATTTCATTTCTTTGTAATAAGAGGTCGAGGATCTTGTCGTGCATAGGGCTTTTTGGAGGTGTAGTTTTATATAGGTTGTGTATTCTAGAATTCTTTGAGTGATGTTTGTTTTTTTCCTTCTGCGTATGCCTTGTAGGTGCTCCAGCTCTTTCTCATGATTTCTGGATATTTATCCCAATTTTCTTTGAGGAAGTCCTTGCACAGAGGGTCGTTAGGGTACCCTGAACCACATTCAATGTTGTACTTTTTTTTTATTTTTTCTACTTCTCTGTCTCGAGTGACTTTGGCGAGGATGGATGCTGCTGCGACAGGAGGGTGGCGTTCTCCCTTGTGTTCGCATCGTAATTCTGGCTGTTCTTTGAGGTAGAGCTTGAGTTGTTCTGTGTACGCCTTGATGTTTGTTGAGGGGCAGTCGACGATGGCGATGTCTGATTTGAGCGCGTTGATTAATTGTGCGAATTTGATCGCTTCTAAGCCGTTTAGGGTGACGTTCTTGTCCTCTACAGCGTTGTCGATTTCTTGGGGACTGATGATAATGATCTTGTGATTTTTTACGGTCTTGATGATTTTGTCGTAGAGGGCTTCTCGCTGGTTTGGAGTTAAGAGCTTTGAGTCGCGAACGCCAAGAGCCTTGAGACTGGATATTTTTTCTTCTTCTATCACGACGCCTGCGAGTACCATTGGCCCGATGACTGGTCCTCTTGGCAACTTAATGAAAAATTAAGTTTCTGCCAGCGTCATCGGCACCGAAAATGAGTTTGCTCATAGCAAGATAAGTGTTAAGAGCTTATTTATAAAATGTGTGAGATTGTTTTTGAAAAAGCAAATCTATTTAAGGGGGTATTTCCAGAAAGAAAGGATGCTTGATATAAAAAAGACTGCGTTGTGTGCGGGTGTTTTTGCTGCAGTATGGTTCGGGATTATCGGTATTTTGTTGGGTGTTTTTGGTGACGGATTTTTAACCCTTGTTCAGGATGCTCATCTTGTGAATGCCTCTCTTACTGTGAACTTCTCTGTTCTTGGTTGGGTGTTGGGCGTTGTTTATCATTTTATTATTGGGCTTGTGGTTGGTGCCTTATTTGCGCTGATTTGGAATAAGGTGAATAAGTTTTTTTAAAGAATTTTTTGTTTCACGCCTTTTTTCTGTGGATATATAATTTACTCTGCCAAGGTTCCACAAAAATACTTGTACAAGTATGCTAAATAATTCTCAAGACTTAATTAATAAAGATCAAAAGTTAAAAAAATTAAAAGTAGCGGGAGCTGGACATTCAGGTAGACCAATGGTCTTTCCGTTTGAACCAGCGACCCCCCCGAAAATTCTTTTTTGAGGAATTTTATTCGGGTGTCTCAGAGCTAGTTATGAGCCTTCCGCAACGCCTCTGTTGAGGACGTTTCGACGGACACTCCTAGCTGTCCTATCCCGCTAATTTTTTTGATTGTCTGACGTTATTTAAAGGTTTTGTAAAATTTTGAGGCAGGAGACTTTTTTTTCAAAACATAAGCTATTTATAACTCCTTTAAGGTAGTGATAAAAAGGAAGATTTATAAAGAGGTGTTCTTTGCCTAAAGGTATGGAAAAAGAAGGATATTTTGAAGAGCGAAACAAAGATCAATTAGAGTTTAAATTTTAACCCAAAAAGGTGTCAAAAAAATGGACAGGCAGGTTGATTTTAAAGAATTAAAAGAGATTGAGAAGCAAATATTAAAAGGTATTTCTCTTAAAGATAGTTTTACTAAGATTAAAACGATAGCGGCGTTTGCGGTAACGTTTAAGGAGAGGAAAGCGTTGTGTGCGGGTGTGATTGTGGATGCTGATTCTTTAGGAGTTATTGAGCAGAGAGAAACTGTTACAGAAGAGCCGATGCCGTATTCTCCAAGGGTTGTCGCGTTTAGGGAAGGTCCTCCGATTTTGCAGACGTTGAAGGAGTTTGAGAAAAAACCCGATTTAATATTAGTTGAGGGTTTTGGTTCGTTGCATCCGATGAAAGTCGGTCTTGGGAATTATGTCGGCGTGTTGTCTAATAAGCCCTGTGTTGCTGTTGCGAAGGAGTTGATTTTTGGCGGCTTGGAAGAGGATAAGATTATGGTGAATGATAAAGTTAGTGGGTTTGCGATGAAGACAAAGGAGTTTGCGAATCCTGTGTACATGACGCCCGGTCATAATATCTCTCTGGAGACTGCGAAAGTATTGGTGAAAAAATGGATAAATCCTGAGTTTAAGATGCCGTATCCGTTGCACGTCGCGCGCAAGTACTTAGTAAAGTTGAAGAAGGCGGGTGCTATTGAAATAGGTACTGGCGAAATGGCGGGGCAGGAAGTGTAAGATGGGAAGGAAGATTGAAGATTTAAATGATTTGAGAATGACGAGAAAGGTTGAGGATATGAATCGTTTAAAGCAGAAGTTTGCTGTGAATCCTTATTTTAATACTTCGGTTTTCGGCGAGGGGATTTGAGATGGCGAGAATTCTTTGGCCTGAGGAGAATAATGTTGTGTCACTAGACTCGGTGAGGAGAAGACAAGGCGCTAAGCGGGGTGAGGTTGATTATGCGCAAGAGAAAGTGGATCTTACAAAAAAGTTGAGTGCTGATCCTGAGAATATTCATTTGCTCGAGGAGCTTGCGATCGCTTGTCAGGGATTGGGGGATAGTAATGGGGCGTTTGCGGTTTATAATCATATTCTTACAATTGATCCTGAAAATCCCTATATTCGGCTTCAGATTGCGTATCTGTATCTTGATTCTTGCCGGTTTAAAAGTGCAGAGCCGTGGTTAAGGAGTGCTGTTGCGTATGCGCATCGTGAAGGTCCAGGAGAAGTGCATCGGCTTTCAATGATTCTGAACGAGTTTTTAGAGCTTTATGCCAAACAAGAGTGATGTTTCTTCGTGAATGCAAATCTATTTAAAAGAGAAAACAGAAAGAAGTTTTATGATGGTTTATAAGAAATACAAAATTGGAAAGTTCACGATCTCGAACGTTGAAATTCGTGATTTGGTAAAGGCGTGGCTTGCTGTTTCGATAGCATTCGGGATTGTGCTTGGCGGTTTGTTGGGGTTTTTGAAGAGTATTGTGATTTCGTTGATTGTGGTTGGCACAGGATTTTTGTTGCATGAGCTTGGGCATAAAGTGGTGGCGCAGCGTTTTAAGTATACTGCGGAGTTTAGGAGTTTTGATGAGATGCTGTTTCTTGCGGTTATTATGAGTTTTTTTGGTTTCGTGTTTGCCGCCCCCGGTGCGGTGATGATTGGTGGAAGAAGTATTCGTGAGGATCATAATGGAAAGATTTCGATCGCTGGGCCTTTGGTGAATCTTATGTTAGCGGTAGTGTTTATGCTTGTGTTTTATGCAAGCGCTGGTTTTGTGCAGACTGTTGCTGAGTTTGGGATGAAGATTAATGGTTGGCTTGCGTTGTTTAATCTGATTCCTGTGTGGCAGTTTGACGGAGCGAAAGTATACAAATGGAGGAAAGGACTATGGTTATTGGTAGTGGGAGGAGCGCTCGCCCTCTTGTTTCAGGCAGAGCTCGTGAAATTATTGTAGGCGGAGACATGATGAGGGAGCAGAGGATTGGCGTGTTTGTGGATGTGCAGAACTTGTATTATTCTGCTCGTTCGTTGTATGGGTCGAAGGTGAATTTTAGGGAGGTGTTGAGGGACGCGATTCGTGACAGGAAGATTGTGAGAGCGATAGCGTATGCTGTTCGTGCTGGGGAGAAGGAGGAGGAAACATTTTACACTGCGTTGAAGAATATTGGTTTTGAGGTGAAGTTGAAGGAATTACAAGTTTTTTATGATGGGAATAAGAAGGCTGATTGGGATATTGGGATTGCGATGGATGCGATTGAGCTTGCGCCTCGTTTGGATACGATTGTGCTGATTTCGGGTGACGGTGACTTTGTTCCGTTAGTGGAGCATTTGAAGCGTGCGCTTGGCTGTCGTGTTGAGGTGATGGCGTTTGGCAGGAGCGCGTCTGGAAAGTTGGTGGAGGCTGCGGATCAGTTTACTGATGTTGATGACAAGAGGTATGTCTTGGAAAGGAAGGCCCGATGAGACGCTTGTTTTCGTATGGCGCAATCTTGTTCCGTAGGGAGAGAGGGAAGATCTTATTTCTCTTATTGGATCATGGGACGCACTGGGGTTTTCCAAAGGGTCTTGCTGAGAGCGATGAGTCCATGGAAGAGACGGTAAGGCGTGAGGTCGAGGAAGAGACGGGGATTACGCGTTTGAAATTCTTAGGTTTTAAAAAGAGAATTTCGTGGGCGTTTAAAGAAAAAGGAAAGGTAGTGGGAAAGGACGCAACGTTTGTGCTTGCTGAGACGAAGGAAAAAAAGATAAAATTGTCAGGGGAGCATGTTGGCTTTAGGTGGTGCGCGTTTGAGGAGGCGTTGCGCTTGGTGAAGTTTAAGAATGCGAAAGAAATGTTGGAAGAGGCGCATATTTTTCTTGAAGGTAAGGTTAAAATAAAAGAGAATGTAAAGGCGCTTTTTGGTTCAGTTCAATGTTCAAAGCCAACAAAGCAACTCTTGAAAGAAGCAAGAAAGGAGTTAAAGAGTAAATACTGCTTATAAAATGTATTGATACCTACGCAATTGGAGCAAGAAACCAAATGTTTTTAAAGTTTAACGTATTTGAGCTTTTGAGGGTTTTATGGGAGATTTAGTGAAAAAGTTGCAAAGTAGAAAGCTCAGGGAAGGCTTGTCTGATGTTGAGGTAGCGAAAGCGATTTTAAAGGTAATGCAAAAGTCAAAGCAGTGGAAAAATCATGCAAAGCTGCATAAAGACGCTGAGCTTGTTATTCTTGCGACGCCTGGGTTGGACACGCCTTTTGAACAGCAGGACAGGGAGAACTTACCAAATCTTTTGTTAAAGATTGAACAGAGGGAAGCTCCAAGAGAAGGTGTTGAGGCTCTTGAAAAGCCTGATGAAAGGCAGGAAATCTTTGTGTATGGCCTGAGAGGAGAAAGCAAGGTGTTTAGCTACAGCAAAGGTGCTGGAGTGGTGTTTTCTTATCAAAATCCTGCTTCTGGATCATTTTCGTACAGTAAAACGCAGGATGATGCGATGGTGGTTGCTGGCTGTCCTTGCGGATTTATGATGAAGGTGGCTGCCGCGAACGCGAGGGCTTCTGGGGAGCACACGTTGCGCCATAATAATCTTGGCCTTTCTTTTAATTACAGGGCGAACGTCTCTGATATCTATAGTCCGCAAAACAATGGCTTGGCCGGCTACGGCTCCAACAGTGCGAGCGTTTTGTATGGCGGCACAAGCGTGTCAGGATACAAACCCAACGTGATGGAAAAGGAAAAGGGGCATGGAACGGGCTTCTAGACTGCAGTAAAATTTTTATACTTGTCAGGGTTGCTCTTTTTTGTTGAGGAGAAAAAATGGGAGTAATGGTTGGAGAAAAAGTTCCTGAGTTTAGCGCTGAGGCTTATCACGCTGGAAGTTTTACTAAAGCGAAGTCTTCTGAATACAGGGGGAAGTGGGTGGTGTTGTTTTTTTACCCGTTGGATTTTACCTTTGTGTGTCCTACGGAGATTCGTGGGTTTGCTCAGCGTGAGTCAGAGTTTAAAAAGTTAAATGCGGTTGTTCTTGGTGCGAGTACTGATTCGGTGCATAGTCATAAGGCGTGGTTTGAGCGCGATCTTCCTGAGGTGAAGTTTCCAGTCTTAGCTGATACAACGCATGCTGTTTCGCGCTTGTTCGGTGTATTAAAAGAAGATCAGGGAATTGCGTATCGTGGTACGTTTATTATTGATCCTGAGGGTGTTTTAAGGTATAGTATTATTTCTGATCTAAGTGTGGGAAGGAGTGTTGAGGAAACGGTGAGGGTATTAAGCGCCTTGCAGTCTGGTGAGTTGTGTCCTGTAGAGTGGAAGCCTGGTGAGAGGACGTTAGGTAGGGCATAGGCTATGGGAGAGACTATTCAGAAAAAAAAGATGTACAAGATTGTGTATGATAGGCCTGCGTGTATTGGCGCCGCCGCGTGTGTTGCGATTCATCCGAAGGTGTGGGTGATGAATGCCGATGGGAAGGCTGATTTGATTGGGGCGAAGAGAATTTCTGAGAATGAGTGGGAGTTGGAGGTTGATGCTGATCTTGAGGCGAATGTTGATGCTGCGCAGGGCTGTCCTGTGAATGTGATTCACGTTTATGACAAGGAGACTGGAAAGAAGATTGTTTAAGTTTTTTTCTTGGATGTTGGGATGAAAGAGAGAAGGCGCGATTTATAGAAAACTATTTTAAGGTGAATAAAGGTAATCTTGCTATGATCGAGTTCCTTTCTTATAAAGCAGTGGTAGGAATTATTGTGGTGTTGGCTGGTTTGGCAGTGTACAGGTTTTTCTTTTCTCAAAAGTCTGCTGGGAAGGAGGCGCTGGAGAGAGAGTATGAGGAGATTTTGACATCGGACAAGTACAAGGTGAAGGGACAATGGGAAACCGTTGGAAAGATTTAAATAAGTTTGGTCGTGTCGTTCTGCGATGATTATTCCAATTGTGTGTTACGCATGTGGTAAGCCTGTAGCCCATCTGTGGGGGGGGTATAAGGAAAGAACTTCTAAAGGTGAGCATCCGAAGAAGGTGATGGATGATCTTGGGTTGGAGAGGTATTGTTGCCGCGCGTTGTTTATGGGTCATGTGGATCTTCTTGAGACTGTTGCGAAGTTTAAGAAAGCGTAAGCTTGGTTTTTCTTTACAAGAATTGTTATATGTATTTTTTAATTGTTTTCAAGGCTCATTGATTGATTTTTTTGATGGTGTGGAGGAGTAAGGTTTTTACCTTTTCAGCTGAGTGAGAATTTAAAAATTGTTGAATTGAATTATGGATGTTAGTCTTCAATGATGCAAAATCTGAGGCTGAATCTTTCAGCGAATTGTCCTGCAGAGTTCTCGAATGCTTCAGCGTCCGCTACCTTCACTTCAATTCCCGCGTACAGTTTTCCATCTTGAGGGGATGTGGGAAGAAGCGCTCTTACGTTTTCTGGAACACCCTGGGCGAGGTAAGGCGTATAGATCCAAGATTCAATCTCTTTAAGCCTTTCTAAGCGTTCAAAAGCGCGAATAAGCGGGTATCCGCCTTTTTCTGAAAGTTCTTTTGCGAATAAGAGTGTGGGCATGCAAGGAGGGTGAGAGAAAAGCATAAAAGCCTTTCTAGTGGTGTTAAGGGTGATCTCTATAAATCTTGTGCGATAGCGTGTATTTTTCACAAAAACTGCTTGCTTCGTTTCTGAGCCTGTCTGTGTCTGAGGCTTGTCCTTCCAAGAGAATGTACATTCTGCTAGGATCGTCGCCGTGAAGTCCACCGAGTACTTCTTCTGCCTTTTCAAGGATGCGAAGTTCGTCGAGGCGTTTTTTCCCGCCAATATACGCTTCTTTCCAGGAAAATAAGTTATTTTTTCGAGCAAAATCATCCAATGCGCGGATGAGAGTTTCTCCTTCTTCTTCGCTTTCTACTCTTCCAGCGAAAACCACTTTTATCATTGAGGAAGGTGTAATAAAAAACGTTATAAACCTTGTTCTTCAGGGTGAATTCAATGTTAAAAATTTATAATACATTGACAAGGAAGAAGGAAGTCTTTAAGCCATTGAAAGGGAAGCGTGTGAAGGTGTTTTGTTGTGGCCCGACGGTGTACGATGATGCGCATCTTGGACATGCGAAGACGTACGTGCAGGTTGATGTGTTGGTGAAGTATTTGCGCTACAAAAAGTATAAGGTGTTTTATCTTCAGAATATCACTGATGTTGATGATAAGATTATTAAGAGGGCTGCCGAGAAAAATTTATCTTGGAGAGAGGTTGGCAGTCGTTACGAGGCTTCTTATTTGGAGGATATGAAACGATTGGGAGTAAATTCTGTCAATAAGTATGCGCGCGCGACAGAGTATATTGGGGAGATTGTCTCTCAAGTGGAGCGGTTGATCAAGAAAGGCGTTGCTTACGAAATTTCAGATGGGTATTATTTTGATTTAAAGAAGTTTAAAGGGTACGGGAAGCTTGCGAAAAGAATGGGGCAGGAGCAGGATGATGCAGTTTCAAGGATTGATGAGAACGCTGAGAAGAGAAACAAGGGCGATTTTTGTCTCTGGAAATTTTCAAAACCAGGGGAGCCCGTGTGGGAGACGAGGATTGGCGCCGGAAGGCCAGGTTGGCACGTGGAGGACACTGCGATTACCGAGAAGGAGCTTGGGCAGCAGTATGACCTTCATGGCGGCGGTATGGATCTTATTTTTCCTCATCATGAGGCTGAGATTGCGCAGATGGAGTCCTTGTCTGGGAAAGTTCCTTTCGTGAAGTATTGGGTGCATATAGGGTTCTTAAAGATAAACAAAGAAAAAATGTCGAAGTCATTGGGAAATTTTTGGACGATAAAAGATGTTCTTCAAAAATATGATCCGAAAGTGCTTCGTTTTTTTCTTCTTTCGACGCATTATCGCGGCACTGTTGACGTGAGTGAGCAGAGTTTGCTGCAGGCAAAGAATTCCTTGCAAAGGGTTCACGATTTTGTGAGAATGCTGGAGCATTATCCTGGCGGGAAAGCCGGTAAGAAAGCTTCTGGTCTTCTTAAAAAAACAGAAAAAAGTGTAGAAGAAGCCTTAGATGACAATCTTGAAACAGCTCGAGCGTTCGCGAGCATTTTCGAGCTCATCAGAGAAGCTAATATTTTAATTGCAGAAAAAAAGCTTTCAAAAAAACAAGCAAAAGACATGCTCACGTACTTTAAAAAATTAGACGCGGTGTTTGGGATTCTTAAAGAAAAGGAAGAGATACCAAGCGGCATTCAGGAACTAGTCGCTCAAAGAGAAAAAGCGCGAAAGAGCAGGCAGTGGCAAGAGGCAGACAGGCTCAGGCAAGAACTTCGGAAGGAAGGGTATCTTGTTGAGGATACTGCTGAAGGGCCTGTTGTTAAAAAGTTCTGAATGTATTATTACGCGCTTCAAATAGTGGTTGGTATCTACTCCATCCCATGGGGCATTGCTGGCATTTCCTTCTTTCCTGAGGCTGCGAGGACGTCGTCAATGCGGAGGATGAGCTCTGCGACTTCAGATGCTGATTTTATTGCTTGCGTCTTGATTTTTAATGGCTCGATGACGCCGCGCTGCCACGCGTCTGTTATTTTTCCTGAGAATACGTCAAGGCCTGCCCATTTTTCTCCGCGGTCGTGCGCTGCTTTTAATTCTGTTAAGGAATCAATTGGGTCAAGGCCTGCGTTTTCCGCGAGAGTGATTGGGATGACTTCTAAGGCGTCTGCGAAGGCGAGGACTGCGAGTTGTTCTCTTCCAGAGAGTGATGTTGCGAATTTTCTGAGTTCGCGTGCTACTTCTGCTTCTGAGGCTCCTGCGCCTGCGACAACCTTTCCTACTTTGAGGGCTGCTGCGATGTCTCCGATTGCGTCTTTCATCGCGCGTTCAACCTCATCGACAACATGTTCTGTTCCGCCGCGTATGAGGATGGTGACTGCCTTTGCTTTGTCGCACTTTGTGACATAGGTCATGTCTTCGTCGCCAATATGTTTTTCTTCTACAAGGCCTGCGAAGCCGAGGTCTTTTTCTGTGAGATCGTCAAGGCTGCTGATGATGGTCGCTCCTGTTGCCTTTGCGAGTTTTTCCATGTCTGATTTTTTGATTCTGCGCGCGGCGTAAATACCCTGTTTTGCAAGGTAGTGCTGCGCGAGGTCGTCAATTCCTTTTTGGCAGAAAACAACGGTTGTTTTTGAGGCAACGATTTTGTCTACCATTCTTTTGAGCATTTTTTCTTCTACTTCGAGAAATCCTTGAAGTTGGTTGGGGTCAGTGATTTGGATTTTTGCGTCTGTTTCCGGGTTTTTGATTTCAACGGCGACGTCAAGGAGCGCGATTTTCGCGTTTTCTACCTTTCTTGGCATTGCCGGGTGGACTTTTTCTTTGTCAAGGATGATTCCTTGGATGAGTTCTGAATCCTCGATTCCAGAGCCGATCTTTTTTTCGAGTTTGATATTTCCCGAGTCGACGAGAAGCGTGCCGTTGACTTCCTCTGAGACTTGGGTGACTGCGTTGACGATTAATTCTGACAGGTTTTCTTTTGCGACTTCCGCGCCTTTTCCTGTCATTGCAGTCATTGCTATTTTTTTGAGGATGTCTTTGTCTTTCATGGAGACGTTTTCTCCCATTGCGTTCAAGAATTCTTGCGCCTTTTCAGAAGCCATTCTATAACCCTTCGTGATCATGGTGGGATGGATTTCTTTTTCAAGCAGGGATTCTGCGTTTTTGAGGAGTTCTCCTGCGAGGATGACGGCGGTTGTTGTGCCGTCTCCAACTTCGTTCTCTTGGGTTTTTGCTACTTCAACGATCATCTTTGCGGCAGGGTGTTCAATCTGCATTTCTTGGAGGATGGTCACGCCGTCGTTGGTGACGGTGATATCTCCTAAAGAATCCACAAGCATCTTGTCCATGCCTTTTGGGCCGAGGGTTGTTCTGACTGTTTCTGCGACGAGTTTTGCTGCTAAAATATTGTTTCTTTGGGCGTCTCTTCCTGCTGTTCTTTGTGTGTTTTCTGAGAGGATGAAAATGGGTTGTTGTTGTGTCATATTCTTTATCTCCTGGTTTTTTGATCCTTGGTGAGGAATAACAGTTTATTTATAAAGCTTACCTTGGCTTTTTTAGGTTGAGGTTAAACCCTATTTTTGAAAGATCTTGACTCTGGCGACAGGATAGCGGTCTTCTTTAGCTGCGCTTCGAGGAATCCGACCTGATTTTATACTTTTTTTAACCTTGGGAAAGTTCTTCAGTCATTTGTTCGCCTTTTCTTTTAATTCTCTGAGGAACCGTTCGGTTGTTCTGATGACGAATTCTGGTTGTGTCTTGTATATTTCTGCGACTTTTTCTATGATGTCTTCGCCTTGGTAAGATTTTTTTGAACTGAATGTCAGGTCAGTTTGTTTTCCCTTCTTCACGAGGGTTTTCCATTTTTCAAAGAGTTCTTGTGCTCTTCCTGGGACTTGGGATGGCTTGCAGGCTAATAATTGTGCGAGGACTTCTGTCGTGTTTCTTTCTTGGTTTTCTTGCCTTTCTGCGGCCTTGCCAGCGACAAACTCGATGCGGACGATGCTGTCTGAGATTTTGGACGCTTTTAAGAGTTTTATTTTTTTTGCTTCAGAGGTGTTTTTTAAGTGTGTTCCGCCACAGCATTCCACATCTTTGCCGGGAATGTTCACGATTCTCAATTCTTTTCCGATGGGAACGCCTCCTTGGTAGATGCTCATGCCGTATTTTTTTTCTGCTTCGTTTCTTGACATAAAGGAGCTTTGTACAGGAATTGCTGCTTGTACGATGTTGTTTGCCTCTACTTCGATGCGTCTGAGTTCTTCTTCTGTGATAGTTTGGAAGTGTGTGAGGTCGATGTGTGCTTTTTCTAAGGTTTTTTTTGCTCCTGCCTGGTTCACGTGGTTGCCGAGGATGGTTCTTGCTGCCGCATTAACGATATGTGTTGAGGTGTGGTGTTGTGCAAGTTGGATTCTTCTCTCTTTGTCAATCTCGCATATTACCTTAGAGCCTTGCTTTAATCCTGTAGCAGCGTCCAGGATATGAATCATGTATCCTCCCTGCCTGTAAACGTCAAGCACGCGGTTTTTGTTGATAAAACCAAGGTCATGGACCTGGCCTCCGGATGTTGGGTAGAAATAGGTTTGGTCGAGAAGGATCCCGTTTTCGATTATTTTCAAGACTGTTGCTTGAAAAGAGGTGATGCTGTAATCCTCGTAATATCTTATTTTTGTTTCTGGAACGCCTGTGAGATTTAATGGAGAATATTCTTTTTTAGTTTCATGTTCTTGCACGTTCTTCTCGTGGCGTGCTGCGACTAAGGAGTAAAAGTTTTCAGGAATAAGAATCTTCTTCCCAAGTTTTTCAGCCTCTTCTTTGAGTGCTTCTGGTTGAATTCCGTAAGAGTCATATGCTTCAAGGAGTTTTTCGTTGTTCATGTCTTCTTGCATGAGTTTTGTGATAATGATGCGGGATTTTTCTTTGGTCTCTTCGTGCTTTTTCTTTTCTACGTCTAAGATTTTTCTGACAAGTTCGAGGTTTTCAGAGAGCTCTGGAAATAAAGGATTGAGCTCGTGTGCGTGCCAGGTGCACAATTCCGGCAGGGAAATGTCCCAGTTGTATTTTTCAATGAAACTGAAGGCCCTTCTTGCGAGCATTCGTAAGTTGTAGCCTCCTCCGACGTTGCTTGGGAGCGCTGCGTCGTTTAGTGCGACCAATAATGCTCTGCTGTGCTCGGCGAGAGAATAAATTGCTGCCAAGGGGAGGATTTTTTCTTTTAATGCTCTTGGGCTCATTTTTATTTTCGTTGCGATATCTTTCCAGGATTTCTCGGTATTTTCAACTTCGTTAACATTAAGAAAAGCTCCTAAAGGAACGAACGCTTTCATGAATGTTTGGTCCGGGTTAATTCCCGTGAGGTTGTACAGCTTCTTGCACACGAAGGGAAAGGTTGCGTCGTAAATGCTGGCAGCCCCTTGAGAAAACCAGGCGTTTCGTTCGTGTCCCATGCCCATGTCTAAGACTTTGATGGGAAGGTCTTTGAGGCCGTTGCTTGTTTGTTCGTAAAGCATGTACACCTGGTTTCCAAGTTCGATGCCTCTGGAGAAGAATTCAAGTGAGGGTCCTGCGTTTCCTCCGCCTGCCCATGCGTCTTCGTGAAAGGTAATTTCTTTGTTTGGGAGTCCTAATCCTTTTTTGAGCCAGGTGTGGATGTGTTGGAATGATCGTTCTTGGTTCCATTCGTGTGGTTTTGCGAAGTGGTGTTGCCCGATCATGGAGAATCCGACCATGTGCGCTCCTGTTAAACCGACGTTGGAAATGTCTCCAAATCTTAAGCAGAATTGTGGGATCGTCAAGGGGTTTGCTGGTGGTTCGACTTCTCCAGAAACAACGAAAGGTTGGAACGCTGCGATTGACGCTATGGTAAAATCCACTGTTGGGTTCCAGCGTGCGTTGACGGGGTAGCGGCGGATGGGCGTGTATCCGAATTTTTGAAACATTTTTGAAAACTTGAACCAGACTTCATCGTATGCTAAAGCATTTTTTGCTGGAGAGTTAGCGATGAAGCGGAATCCTCCGGAGCATGTTGCGTCTCCGCAGAGTTGTGTTTCTGTTGTTGACCAGAAGAATCGTGAGCACTTCTTGCATTGCCTTCTTGTGAATCCTTCTGTTTGAAGGTAGTGTACAGGATAATACTTTTCTGGTTGTTGCGTTGTTTTTTTCAGCAGCTCTTTTTTTAACACTTTGTCTGGGAGCATGCCTCTTACGTCTTCGGGAGCTTTAAAAAGATATCTTTGAGGGGGTTGTGGCAAGAGTTGATTGTTAAAGGTTTTCAGTGTAGTGCACTGCAACCTGGGCGGGCATTTAAAAATAAAAAAACTTATATATAAGCAAGATGGGTAAAACATAGGCTACTTAAAGAGGTGAATTAAATGAAAGGAAACCAAACTGCAAAAAATATTATAATTTTATCAATTATATTGGGAGTGATATCTGGGGGCTTAACCGCTTTTATTGTAACTGAATACCAAACAAATCAAAAACCCAGTCAGGAAGAGCTTATTAAGGAGTTTTATCTTGTTGAAAATGCTGTCCATGTAAGTCCACATTCTGTAAGAAAAGAGATTATGAAGGGAGAAAATGATGACTTTATTTTGGTTGATTTGAGAAGCGAAGAGGAATATTTGGAAGAGCATATTACTGGCGCTGTTAATATACCTGCGTACAAGGACAAAGAAAATTCTGATTATGGTGCCGTTGAAAGAATAAAAAAATCATTCAAGGAACTGAAAGAAAAATACCCTAACAAGGATATTATTGTCTATTGTTACAGCATTCCGTGCATGACTGGAAGAAAGGTAGGCAAAATTCTGATAGAGGATGGAATATATGTAAAGCATCTTGGTATTGGTTGGAATGAATGGAGACATTTCTGGAGATTATGGAATCATCCGCACGAATGGAATATTACGGATCCGACAGAGTATACATCCAATGGCCCTGAGCCAGGCGTGTTTACTGGCAGGAATTATCTTGCTGAAGGAGAGATAGGCGCAGGTTGTCCAATCGAGGGCGGTCTAGGGTGCTAAACAAATAAAAATGGAAAGAGCGATGAGAAGACCGGGTGTAATCGTAACGTTGGTGGCGGTGATTATTATAAGTGGTTGTAGTTCACAACAAGAAAGAACTGAAGAGACTTCCAAACTTGACGCATTTGCAAAATGTCTCACGGAAAATGGTGCAAAGATGTATGGCTCTGTTTTCTGCAAATTCTGTGACAGGCAAAAAGAGATGTTTGGCTCTTCTTTCCAGTATATTGAAGAAGTTGAGTGTGACCCTCGCGGGCCAAATCCACAGACACAGCTCTGCCTGCAGAAAGATATTCCAAAAACGCCAACATGGATCTTTGAAAAAAATGGAGCAGAAATAAAAAGATTTGTTGGTTTGCAATCTCTTGAAACTTTATCAGAATTTTCTGGTTGTCCTATCAAAGAGGGGTAGATGGTCGAACAGCTTACATTAGGGATTATAATCACAGCAGCGTTAGCTGACAGTATTAATCCATGTGTGTTCGGAGTCCTCATATTTCTGCTGGCTTATATGACTGCTGTCTTTAAGAGCAAGACAAGAATGCTCATTGCTGGATTGATTTATGTAGCTTCAGTTTATATAACATATTTTTTAATAGGTCTTGGAATTTTTAGTGTTGCGTATACTACGGGTTTGTCAACACAATTTTACTGGTTTGCTGCTATTATAGCGATTGGAGCAGGATTATTTGAAATAAAGGATTATTTCTGGTATGGCAAAGGGTTTTCATTGCAGATGATTCCAGGCGGCGCGGAGAGGATTAAAAAATATTCTGAGCTTATGAAGAAGATGGAAGCTAAGCATCCATTTCTCGGCTTGGCTATAGCTGCTCTGCTCGGAATATTTGTAGTATTCGTTGAGCTGCCTTGCACAGGAGCGCCATATTTGGTTGTGCTTGGACTGATTTCAGTAGGTGACTATGCTGCAGGTGTGCCACTTCTCTTGCTCTATAACCTAATATTTATATTGCCTCTCTTTGTTATAATTACATTAGTATATATGGGCAAAACTAGCAGAACGTTGGAGAAGTGGAGAAAAGAACATAGAGGATTAATGAGATTAGGAGTTGGTTTATTTTTATTGGCATTAGGAGGATATATGGTATGGTCTATTATCTGAGGTTGAGAAAATGGTGAAGAAAAAATTATTCTGCAAACGTTGTGTTGTTAAAAGGAAGGGTCATGTAGAAAAATTTGATGAGAAAAAAGTATATGGATCGGTGTATGCAGCGTGTGCGAGTGCTCATTATGAAAAACTAAAATGTGAGAAAATTGCTGATGAGGTGACGAGAAAAATTAAAAGATTTGTAGCGAATAAAGGGGAAACATCATCAACAGAGATTAGAAAGAAAATAGAGAATGAATTAAAGAAGAAAAATAAAGAGCTTGCATTCTTTTATGAGCAGCATTTACCTAATCTTAAAAGATTATAAAAGTTAATAGCGCAAAATCTGTCTTCATGGTCTTTTTATAAGATGCCCAATTTAGTAACCTCTTCTAAGTAGTCAAAAAACAAAGATTTATAAACTATTCTTCTTTTCATGAAGTATGAGCCTTGAAAGGATTGTTGAAAAAGCCTTCCCTTTTGCTGCTGGAAACGCATTGCTGTTATGGGGGGTGCAAGAAGGAGCGCCCTATTTAAATGCGCTTTATGATAAGACAGCCCTTTTTGAAGGAGTGACAAATGTCGCGCTTACTACTAGTGTGGTATATGGGGTGTGGAAGGTAGGGTATTGGGACTGGATGGTTTCGAATATTAGAAGAGAAACTAGTCTTCTAAAAAAAACAGGCCAGGCTATTATTTCTAGCACTCCGATAGCTGTCGCGGGCTATGGGGCCTTGCTGGCCGCGCCGTATGTTACAAGAGTAACTGAGGAAATAGTTCATAATGGATTGGCAATTGGAGCGGTCTATGCTGCGAATAGGTTGGTGATTAATCCTCTAGGAAATCTTATTGCTGGTGCGACAAGCAAGGGGGTAAAATGGGCTTCGAGGATTGGTTTCGGGGCGCTTGCCGCAGGTCTTCTTCTTACCAACAATGTTCAGAATACAATAAGAGATGTTCGTAATACTGCTGTCACTGTTTGTGATACTGCTCTGGGGGAGAAGCAGACGCTTGGCCGCTATGCCTTGTATGATGGGATGGCGCATCCTATGGAGGGTGTTATCACTTCTCGTTTCGGGTTCAGAAAGAATCCTGTTGAGAGGAGTTATGGAACGATCAGTGAGTATTTCATTCCCGAGGCGCCAGAATTTCATAGTGGCGTTGATATTGGTGTTCCTCTTCGTACCCCAATCATGGCCCCAGTAGCGGGTAAGGTGCATGATATTTCTGGAACAGGTCTCAATAGGAATGTGGTCATTCAATATGGAGAGGATAAGTTTGTCGTGCTCAAACACAATAGTGAGATTCTTGTTAAGAAAGGAGAAGAAGTAAAGGTGGGGGAGAGGATCGCCTTGTCAGGAAAGGCCGGAACAGGCCCGCATGTTCACATGGCTGTTGTTAAAGGTGGGAAGCCGATTAATCCTTTATAAAGTCTCATTTCTGAATAAAAAAGTATAAATACCACATTGCAGGCTCCAAAGCTATGTATTGGGTTGAGCAGGTAGGTCCGCCAATATTGGATTTTCCGAAAGTTCTTTGTGATATCCGGCTCAAAAAGGATCTGCCCTTTCTTCTCGAGCGAGCAGAGCACGACGCAACAAGCGTAAGGAGAATGGATGATCCTATACGAATCTTGTTCCTTTCTTCAGATGAAAACGTGCCTGCTTATGAGGCTTTTTGTCCTCCGTTAGAAAATGGTCAGCAGGAGAGAAGTTCAAGAGGGGTTCTTTATAGGTTAGGAAGTTCTGTGCTTCTTGTCAGGCTTCCTTCGCTAGCAGAAGACGATCCTCTTGGCTTGTGTCATATTCTTCCTCATTATCATTCTCAGATTGTTAGGATTCCTCAGCGTCTTTGGAGGCCAAATTATGATGATGGGAAGGTTGAGTATAGTATTACTCCAAAAGAAATTGAACTCTACGTTGTTCCTCCTCATCCTTACAACCTTCCAGCGGCTCTTGAAAGGAGGATTCTTTCACAGCCAGCAATGACATCATGAATATTCTCTCTTCTTATCTTGAACAGCACAGCGTCAAGGCTGAAATACTCTGCTTTGATCAATCGACAAGAACATGCGCTGACGCTGCTGCGCTTCTGAATGTTCCTCTTTCTTCGATTGTGAAAACAGTTATTCTTATTGACGATCAGAAGAGAACCCTTGCAGCGATCATTCCTGGAAACAAAAGGGTTGACCTTTCAAAAATCTGCGCTGAACTCGGGCTGAAACGTGTGCGGATCGCGCCGCCTGAAGAGGTTTTTAAAAGAACAGGCTACGAAGCTGGAGCAGTACCGCCTTTGGGATTCCAGGCGCTCTTTATTCTCGATGCTCATATCAAAGGAGAGGTCTACGCTGGTGGAGGAACGACAAACAGCCTGCTGAAGATTCATGTGAAAGAGCTTGAAAGGATGGTGAATCCCGTAATGTTGGACGTTTCAAAACATGAGTGAAAAGTTTTATAAGCTTTCTACCTTTCTTAAGGGGTGTAGGTGGAGCGCTTAACCAACGCGCCGTTATGGCTGTGAGGAAAGTCCGCCCACAAAGGACGTCATGTCCGCTCAATCAGAGAAGATGGTTGGGCAACGAAGGCCACTTGAGAAGAGTTCCAGAAATGGAAGTGCTCTTTACAGAAACGACACGCCCTTGTTCCAGCGAGGATGCTTGTGAATGCGCCGGGCGACTGGTGCAGAGCTAACCGGCTGAGCGTGAGGAGAGCAAGGAATCGGTGAAACGAAAGACCTGGCCTGTGCAAGTCTTGAAGGACGCTGAGTAGGATGTTAAGGCAAACCATCGCTTAACTCTTGGTTAGGTTTGGGTTTGACAAAAGGCGGCTTATGCTCCACCGACTTTTTTTTAGGAATGTTTAAATAAATCCTCAGAGGCGTTTTTGTTTAATGAAAGTGAAGGTTTTGGAGATTGCGGAGATTCGCGCGGTGAATGTGAACTCAAAGAAGCGCACGGCTTTGTTGAAGGTGAGTTTTGTTGGTGACGCTCCGTTGACAAAAGAGGTCAGCCTTGACGAGGAGTATGCTGCCTTGACGATGAAATTATTGAAGTGGATTAAGGAGCAGAAAAGAGAGGCTGATGACGATGATCATCCTGTGCTTGGAGGAATTTCTCTTGTGAATATTAGGAATGATGAGGAAGTGTTGGAGGTTGCGCCAAAGGGGTTTTTTAGGCTTGATCAAAAGCTGGATGGGGTGAAGGGTGTGAGAAACGCCCATGAATACATGAAAGCCTATGGACAATTGTTGACGATGCAAGAGGTTATTTTCAGGAAGAAGGAAAATTCTTACGTGAATTTGTAAAAGTAGAGTTCTACTAATGTCACAACCACAATCATGATGATGACTGCTAAAGGGGGTATGTGTATCTTTGATTTTGAGTCTTCAGCGTAGCTGACAAGACCTCCGCCTGAGGCTGGCATTCTGATTTTGTCTGACATGAGAGAAGGAAAGAGGACGTGCTATAAAAAGGTTGCTAGAGGAGTTTGAGTTCCTTGACAATATGATCAATTTTTTCTTCTTCATCTGGACCGAGAGCGACGCAAGTTGTTGTTCCAGGTTCAACGGTGGTCCTTCCGGCGTCGGTGATGACAGCGGTAACTAAGCCTTGATCTTTCGCTTGTTGGTTGTAGGCTAATAATTCTTTTAGGTCTTTTACTTTTAAGATGATTTTTTCCATTCCTGCCTTTCTCCATTTTTTAACAGTGTCTTTGTCTGAAAGTAAGACTGCTTCTACTGCTGCGTGTGCTGCCTGGCTGCACGCTTTTCCCTTGGGAAGTGCTAAGTCGCTGCGGATTAATATCGCCATTTTATAGTCCATGACCTTCACCTAAAAACATATTATAAACAAGTTTATAATCATTAATTAAATTATCTATAATAAGTTAACCCCTTTGAAAAGTCGTGATGTTTGAAATTTTGCAAGTCTTCTTTGAGAAGGCTTGCTGCGCGTTGGAGGAAGGTTGGTTCTTTGAAGGTGGTGCCTGCGAGTGCTGCTGCGAGTTTTCTGAATTCTAGGGAGGTTTTGTTGTGTGGAGAGTAGAGAGTAATGGGTTTGACTGCTGCGAGTGCTTCAAGGATTTTTTGATCGTCTGGGATGACTGCGATGACTGGAACTTTGGTCGCTTTTTCTATCTCTTCGACTGTTGTTTCGTAGGTCTTGTTGTTGAAGTGGTTGAGAAGTAAGCCGAGAACTGGAACGCCTCTTTCTTTTGCGAGTTTGACTGATCTGAGGGTGGTGCTGAGCGTTGGCCAGTCAGGTGTGGTCACGATGAGAAGTTCGTCTGCGGTGGTGATGGTTGCGAGTAACTCATCGTTGAGACTTGGGGAGGAGTCTACGAGAACAAAGTCATAGTATCTGGACAACCCGCTGATTTTGTTCTTGAGTTTTGAGGGGTTGACCTTCTCGTTTTTGAGTGATGCTGGGAGCACGTCAAAGCCAAACTCGTGTTCGTAAATGCTGTCATGGACGAGTATTTCATCATTCAGCACGGTATGAAGGTTTGCGCCTTGATTGACCATGCCGAGATGGAGGCCGAGGTTGGGGGAGGAGAAGTTCGCGTCTACGACTATTGTTTTTTTCCCGCAGTCTCTGCTGAGTGCTGCTGCGAGGTTAACCACTGCTGTGGTTTTTCCTACGCCTCCTTTGATGGAGACGATGCCGATGATTCTTCCGTTCTTAGATTTCAAAGGTGTACACCTCTCGGAGTTTTTCTACGATGTTGCGGCTGTCGAGCGCTGTTGCTTTTTTTGAGCGTACGAAGGTTGTCAGTGGATCATGTTCTTTGATCTGGACGTTTTTGACGAGGGGTGTTTCTTCTTTTGTTGGGAGAAGTTCTGTGAGTTTTGCTTGTTTGATTGTTGGCTGCGTTTTTTGCCAGGATTTTTTTTCTATTTTCTGAACCTGTTTCAGCTCCCAGAGCCTTGGGACTGTGACAGTATTTGGGATGTTTTTTGGGTGGCTTCGTTGGACGTGTTTCCCGAATGCGAAGAGGGGGTCTTGAAGTCTTGCTTTTTCAAAGAGGTCGGGTGCAGCAGGATTTTGGTTGAGTTCTCGGATTTTTGCTTTGACAACGCGTTCGATGAAGTCTTGTTGTGCCCGATGCTGTCTTGTTTTTGTGAGCCATTTTTGGAGGCATGCGATTGTTGTTTCTCGCGTGGTGCAGTCGACAAGTTCTGCTGCGAGTTCCTTGTGGTTGTGGATGTCCCTCACCCAGTTGTACACGTCGTTTTTTGTTGCGTTGACATATCTTGAGAAGGTGACTGGATCTAAAGATCTGAGTGTGCTAGTGAGTTCTTCAAGATTTTTGAGGGGCCTTCCTTCCAGCCAGAATCGGTGCTGGTTGTCTACGTCTGCCAGCAAGTTCTTCGCGCCCATTTTTCTTTGCACTGGCAGTGCTTCTTTATAAAGCTACCTCTGATTTTTTTTAAACAGTCTTCTTGGTCACTTCAGCGTATGCGTTGAGTACTCCTTGAGTGTAGGTTTCAACGTTGAGGTGTTTGACTTCTCTCTGGCCGCGTTCTCCGAGTTTTTCCTGGAGGGCCTTGTCTCTTAAAAGAGTGAGGATTAGGGTGGTCATTCTGTCTATGTCTTCGTAGTCTGCGGTGAGGCAGCTCTTTACGACTTCTGTGACGCCTGCGTTTGTTGAGATGATGACTGGCGTTTTTTTGCTGAGTGCTTCGAGTGCGACCAGGCCGAAGGGTTCTGCTGCTGAGGGCATGACGCAGCATGCTGCTGATGCGAACATGGTTTCGAGTGCCTCTCCTGTGAGGAATCCTGGGAAGGTGACGTTCTTTGTTAGTCCGAATTTTTCTGTGAGGAACATGAGGTGTGGAAGGAGTTCGCCTTGTCCTGCCATGACGAAGGTGGTGTCTGGCTCGAGGCTGTTGACGCGTTGTGCGATTTCGAGGAAGCGTTCTGGGCCTTTTTGTTGGGTGAATCTTCCGACGAACAAGACTTTTTTCTCTCTCTTGACGTGTCTTGGCCGTTCTTTTTTCTGTTCTGTTCCGAGGTAGACGACGCGTATTTTTTTCTCGTCTACAGGATAGTGTTTGAGGATGATCCGCTTGGTGTATTTGCTGTTTGCGAGGATGAGGTCTGCTGCGAGGAGTCCTTCGCGTTCAATTGCTACGATAGTGGGGTTGGGGCTGTTGACTGTTCTGTCGAATTCTGTGGCGTGCACTTGGAGGATGAGTGGTTTTTTTGTGGCTTTTTTGAGGTTAATTCCTGCTTGAAAGGTCATCCAGTCATGGGCGTGGATAAGGTCAAAGTCTTCGTTGGTTGCGAGCCTTTCTACTGCGAGGGTGAAGCGGTACACTTCAGAGAAAAGGTCTTGGCTGTAGGGAGTGTTGTTTTCTGAAATGGCTGCGTGTTGCTCATCATAATGGAGAAGAGTGGTATAGGGGGAGAGAAGCGCTGGGATAGGGGTGATCTTGATATTCTTGAGAGTGTCTGTTCCGAGAATTTTTAAGAAGTCTGGAGTTTCAGGAGGGCTGACTGGCAGCACAAACGTAACTTTTATGTTGTGAGAGGCGAGGCCGTTGGTGAGGGTGGAGCATGCTGTTCCAAGTCCTCCTGATTTGTAGGGAGGATATTCCCAGCCGATCATGAGGATGTTCATGCTTCATCTTTTTTGACGATTTTTGCGAGCTCGCGTTGTTTTACTTGTTCGACGTAGACTCTTCCTTGGTCTGTCAGCTCGAAGATTCTGATGTATTCAGAGCTGAACAGTTCTTCCACCATCCTCTTGCCAATAAGGTAGGTGAGGTGTTTTTCTACGGTTCGCCAGTTTACTCCCGATTCGTTTGCGATATGGTTGATGGTCATTTTTCCTTTGGAGAGTGTTACCATGATGATATCTCTGAGTTCTCCGAAGGTTCGTTTTGAGTCTCTGAGGAAGGGCATGAGGTTGTAGGGGATGAAGGTTGCCCTCTTGACTTTGTTGAGATCAACGAAGACTGCGCTCATGCCGATGATTTTGTCGTGTTCGCGCCATGGCGAGGTGGTGGCAACAAGGTCGAGTGGTGTTCCGTCTTTCGCGTACTTTTGTGTTTTAAAGGTGTAGCTTTTTTCGAGTTGTGTTTTTTCAAATGCTGTTTCGAGTTCGAAAAAGGAGTCGCGTGAGATAAAGGGGAGTGGTTTTCCAAGGGCTTCTTCTTGGGTGTAACCGAAGAGGGTTTCAGCGCCTTTGTTCCAGAAGCGGACGTTGCCTTTGAAGTCGAGCGCGATCAAGGCCTCGTTCAGGTTTTGGATGATGTTGAGAATTGCTTCTGCGTTGATCAAGGTTCTTCCTCCTTTTTGAGGAGGATAGTAGAAACAGCGTGAGCGACCACCTTTTTTATCATATTTATTTCTTTTGGATTTGTTTGTATATAAACATTTCTTTTAGCTAGGCCTTGCAGAAGTTCAAGTGCAGGTGGTGATTCCAGAAGGGTCTGTGCCGCAAATATGTTGGTATGCGAAAAGGTTTGCGAGAATGAAGAGGATGATAAGGAGGAGTAGGATGATTCCAAGAATTAAAAAAAGTTTTTTGTTCATCTTTCAATCTCGTATTTTACAGTGACTGAGGCGCTGAGTTGGACGTTTTCAGGTCTGATGTCTGGAGTGCCGTCTCTTGGAGCCTTGAAGGCTTCGGTGCTGTAATAAACAGGAGTGAATCCTACGTTTTGTTCTGAGACGCTTACTATTTTTCCAAGAGAAACATCGAGGCCTAAGGCGAGGCTTTCAGCCTTTTCTCTCGCGTTCTCAGCAGCATTTTTTAGTACTTCGCGTTTGATTTCTTCTTCGCGCTCGTCAGAAAGGGTAAAGAGGATCGTGTCTACGCTGTTCGCTCCTGCTGAAACTCCGGTGTCTAAGAGCACGCCGACATCTTCGAGTTCTTTTGTTGTGATTTTTAGGATGTGTGCTGCTTTAAAGTAGGCAGGCTCTGGATCGATCCATCCCTCTTCGTATCGTTCTATTCTTTGAATGCGGAATTCTACAGTCTCGATTTGTTTTTCAGTCAGGCCTCTTGCCTTCAATGCCCTGATCACGCTGTTGGACGCTTCAGTGTTTTTTGTTTGTGCTTCGACGCCAGTCTTTGCTGTGGTGACGATTCTGAACAGGATTTTTGCTGTGTCTGGAGCCGTACTCTTCATGGCATTTCCGGAGACAGTGATGACTTGTTGCTCTTGGCCAGGGGTTGGGTCTAGGACTGTTACAGCGTTTCTTGTTGTGGCGAGAATTCCTGCGGTCACGACAAGACCTAATGCGAGGATTGCCAGTAAAATGTTTGTTTTTTCCATGTTTTTAGAATGATAGAACTTTCTTAAATAGGTTGTTTTATGTTGAGGTTTTTTCCTTAGAACAAGTAGCTTTAAAAACTTCTCAGAGTATGATTCTTTATGGAAGAATTTACTTTTGGGAAACAGATGTTTAAAGTGTTGAGTTCTGATATGAGGATACGGATTTTGAAGGAGCTTGCTGGGAAGCAGAAGACACAGACTGATCTTGCTGAATTGTTGAAGGTGAAGATTCCTACAGTGAAGGAGCACTTGGTCAAGCTTGAGGAGGAGGGCCTTGTGAGAAAGGATGAAGAAAGAAAGTGGAAGTATTATTCGCTTACTGAAAGAGGGAGGACCCTGCTGGCGCCTGAGCCCGTGTTGGTAAAGCTTGCAATTTTTTCTTTTATTGGTCTTGCTGTTTTGTCTTTTTTGAGGATTTTCTCAACGTTGAGAGCGAAGAGTGTTGTGACCTTGGGTGCTGAAGTACAGCAGGTTGAATTTGCTGCTTCTCCAGCCAGAGAAGTGGTAGCTGCTTCAAGCCTTTTGGATCCTTTGACAATAACGCTTCTTGCTTTGACACTTCTCATGTTTGTTGTTTATCTTTTCGCGAAAAAAGCCAAACGCTTTTAAACCGGAACTTTTTTCATGCCTGTTGTTGTGATCACGTCAAGTATTCATTATCATTTGGAAAGTTTGGAGAAAGATTTGAGGGAGTTGGATGAGCGTTTTAAGAAGGATCAGAATGATCGGTGGTTTGTGAATTACATTTTTATTTCTGAGAAAATTAAGGAGAGGGCGGGAATCAACCTTAATCCAGCGGTGAAAGAGTTGGAGATGGCAAAGAGGGAGTATGCTGAGAAGTACAAAACGAAGGATCTTCAGTACCATGCGGATGTCGCGATTAATGAATGCAAGCTTTTGAAAGAGGGGTTGAGAGAGCTTTATGATCTGTACAAGAACCAGGAAAAATATGAACGGATTAGGGGTGTTTGGAGTGTGCGCTTTCCAGAGTTCTTTAGGAGGATCGTTCATGTTCGGGAGAGGCTTCATATTCTTGACAGGATTCTTTCCAAGGAAGAACAGCGTTGAAGAAAAAGTTTTAAAGGAACGTTTCTTGCTGGATGGATGCGTGATGATGCCTGGTTGAAAGAGCGGTTGGAGCAGATCTGGTCATTGTTATTTTTTGATGTGGAGAGGAGGAATGATGTTCTTATTAAGTTCAAGGGCAACTGGAGGAACAAGTTTGGGCATATTAAGAGGCTGAAAAATAAGAACAGTGAGATTGCTATTAATGGGTTTTTCAAAAAGGAAATTGTCCCTGAATATATTGTTGACGTCACGATTGCGCATGAGTTAGTGCATTACATGCATGGGTTTAACAGCCCTCATCCGAAGTTGTTTGCTCATCCTCATAAAGGCGGTGTTGTTGACAAGGAATTGAGGGGGCGCGGCTTTGGTCAGAATTTGTTGATGGAGCGGAAGTGGGTGAAGGAGGCGTGGCCTGTCTTGTTGAAGGAGCATTTTAAGGAGCGTAAGAGTTCTGGTTTTTTCAGGATGAAATTATGGTGAGCTGAAAGTTTTCAGAGAATCTTTTTAAACGGTTTCATAAAAGTTGTTCTTCTTCCATGATAAGGTCTACGTGGCGAAGTTGTTCTTTTTTAAGGAGTTCCTTGGACCAAGGAGGGGATAGTAACGCGAATGTTTGTTCTTGGACCAAGAGTTGTTAGAGGAGGAAAGATCGTATGAAAGCGGTTTGATGGTACAACTGATTGCGCGCAGAGCGAGCATCCGTGGCCGTCTTGTTGCATGTCTTGCCATTCTTGAGCGTGGTTGGAGAGAAAGTGACAAAGTTGGGGAGGATTGATTTGGTTGGCGAAATCAAATCCAAGGCTTACTGATGCTCGGTCCGATGCCGTCCTTCGTCCACGGTTTCCTCTAATTGATCCTATAAATACCTCTAACCATGTCATTTGGAAGACGACGGCTATTGCGGCATAGATAAAATTTCCAACTTCTGAACGATGGATACAGCCATCACAGAGAGTGAGTGTTTGCTCGCAAGAGATAGGGCAATAACCTCGTCGAGAGTTGAAGGTGGTGGTAGGGTGATAAGTGAGTTGAGGTGCGAGCATCAGGAGAAGACGATATCGTTGCGCTCGAATGTCTACCCAGCGCGGAGTAAGGTCATAGAAGGGGCGAGCGTTATTTCGTGCTGTTCCCCATGCGATGGCGAGCGTGTTGAGAGTGGTGCAGAAGCCAAGCCACAAATTAAGTTCTTCGATGAACCAATCTGTAGCATCTGGTCCGCAGACAGGGGGATGTTCGATGCGAAGGATCTTACCTTTTACAGGGCCTGCTGGCTGGTTTTTCTTAGCGACTCTTTTTTTGTGTCGAGCAGGCATAAATATTCTCTCAAAAGAGTGTTAATAAATGTTTTTGATCACTTAAAAGAGACTTATCTTTCTAAGAGGATAGTTGACTAACTTTGCAGCAAAATAAAGGGCTACTTTTATATAACACCTTTTTCACAATCTTAATAATGGAAAATGGTGTGATCGGTATTCTTGGTCTTGGTGCGATGGGCCGGATTATTGCGAAAGATCTTGCTTCTTCGTTTGAGGGAAATGTTGTTTATCTCGTGCGTGATCCTGCCTCAGTCAAAAGTCTAGCGAAAAGATATTGCGCAACAGTACGCTACGCTGATGTGTCGAAACCTGAGACTGTAGCCAGGGCGTTGAAGGGAATTAATGTCGTTATTCATGCGGTGCACCATGAGTTTAACCTTGCTGTCATGAAGGCGTGCTTGAAAGCTCATTGTCATTATCTTGATCTTGGTGGATTGTTTCATTTTACGAGGGAGCAGTTAAAGCTTCATAACGCGTTTAAGAGAAAGGGTCTTCTTGCTATTCTTGGGATGGGCGCTGCTCCAGGAATTACGAACCTTTTAGCGAGGTATGGAAGTGATTTTTTAGACAGGGTTGAGGATGTTGAGATTCTCGTTGGAATGAAAGACAAGTCCACATACAAGCAAGTTTCTCCATTGTCAGCCGCGTATTCGTTGCAGACGATTCTTGAGGAGTTTTCGTGGAAGCCTGCGGTTTTTAAGAATAAAAAAATGGTGTTTGTTGAGCCGTTGTCTGGAAGGGTTCCGTACAAGTTTCCTGATCCTGTGGGCGTGCAAAAGCCGCAGTTTACGATTCATTCTGAGGTTGCGACCCTACCTTTTACCCTAGCCGCGAGGAATGTTTCGTTTAGGATTGCGTTTGATGATGATTTCGTTGAAAGAGTGAGAATCTTGCGCTCTTTAGGCCTTACGGAGGATCGTGAGGTTGAAGTTAAAGGCAAGAAAGTAAATGTCAGGGAATTTTTAATAAGTTTCTTAAAAACTTTGCCAAAGACCATTCCTCGGAAGATTGATCAGTACGAGATCATTCGGGTGGTTGTGAGAGGGAGCAAAGCGAGAAAGAAAAAAGAGTTGAGAGTGGACGCGCATATTCATGGCAAGGATGAAACGATTGACAAGGATACTGGTGTTCCTCCTTCGATTGTTGCCCAAATGATCCTGAAAAAAAAGATTCAAGAGAAAGGCGTGTTTCCTCCTGATTTGGTTGTTCCGCCTGAACTTTTTTTCAAAGAGCTCGCGAGAAGAAAGATTTTTATATTCTTGAACAACAAGAGGGTAAATTGAAAGATGGTGAAGTTTGACTTTGTGGTGCTTGGCGCGACTGGTGATCAGGGAAGGATTTGTGGAAAGGATTTGTTGAAGTCTGGTTTTTCTGTGTTGTTGTGTGGCAGGAAGAAGGAAAGGATTGATGACTTGTTGAAGTTTAAGAGGGCGAGGTTTGAGTTTGTGAACGTGCGTGATGTGGAGAAGACTGCTCGTATTATCAAGAAGTCCGGCGCGAAGGTGGTTTTGAATTGTGTTGAGTTGAGGCTGAATCTAGAGGTGATGCGCGCTTGTTTGTTAGCAAACGCGCATTATCTTGATCTTGGCGGGTTGCAGGAGATGACGATGCAGCAATACAAGTTGTATGGCAAGTTTAAAAAAATGAGGTTGTTGGCGTTGTTGGGCTGCGGTTCTACTCCCGGGATCGCGAATGTGATGGCGCGGTATGCTGTTGATAAGTTGGAGAGTGTTGATCATATTGATTTAGGGTTTGCGTGGGATTCGAATATTAAGCAGTTCGTGATTCCGTATTCAATTGAGAGCATCATTTACGAGTTGACAACGCCTGCGGTTGTCCTGGAGAAAGGGAAGTTCAGGAAGAGCAACGCGTGTTATTATGAGGGTGCTGAGAAGATCCGCGGGGTTGGGACGCAGAATATGTATTGCATTGTGCATTCTGAGGTGTACACCTTCCACAAGTATTTTAAGCAGAAAGGGTTGAAGTCTGTGCATTATACTGCTGGTTTTCCTGAGCATTCTCATCAGGCGATTAAATTCTTGATTGATATGGGCTTTGGGTCTAAGGACAAGGTGAGTATTAAGGGTTGTGAGGTTGGTATTCTTGATTTTACGCGTGAGGTGTTGAAGCGGCAGAAGCAGCCGAAGAATTATCAGGAGACAGAGAATATTTGGGTGAAGGTTGCTGGAAGACAGAATAAGATGAACAAGACCATTCACATGGAGTGCTTGACAACATCCCTGGAGGGCTTTGAGGAGGCTGGCTCGAACATTAACACGGGGATGACGATTTCCATTATGGGCCAGTTTGTGCTGAAGGGGATGATTGCCGAGGTTGGTGTGACTGCGCCTGAAGCCTGTGTTCCTGAGGAGGAGTTTTTTGAGGAGTTGGCGAGGAGAAAGATGGTTGTGTATGAGGACGGAAGGAGGATTAACTGATTTTTTAGGATTTTTCTTAGAAGAGTTTTTAATTTGAAAGGGAAGTAAGCTGTTAAGGTAAAGTCACCTAAAGAGATCTGTCCTAATTCCTTTTCACTTTACATCTTTATCTTCTAGTTCAATCAAAAATCTGATTCCCATAAATCTATTAGTCCAAGTAGTTCAGATTCAAAATGTTTTTTTATTTCTTCGTAAAGTTCATGCAATCGTTCTTTTTTATATATCTTCAGGTGTTCAGGATATCTTTTCTTTATCTCTTCAAAAATCTTCTTTGAACTGTTGCTTCTATGTTCGGTTTTTCTTATTCCTCTTTTAATGATATTGTTAGAACTACAAAAGATACAAAATTTTTTATAAAAAGCTATTTATAAAGAATTAAAAGGTTTATATCATCCTACATTTGGCTTAAGAATTATCACTTATTATTGGGGCAGAGAGATAATTGGTAAACTATTTAAGGTTTTAAGACTAAAAGAAGGTATGCAAATGCCAAATAGGGATTACGATAGGTTGGAATTTCATGAAGGTAAAGAGATTCCTTATCTTAAAGGGACCAGAATAAGGGTGGAAGTTATGTATTGTTCTGATTACAATGTGGAAGGAAGAACGATTAAAGAAATCGCAAAGGATAGAGATCTTCCAGTTAAAGATGTGATACAGGCTATTGAGTGGTGTACGGAAAATGATGGCCTTGTGACTAGAGTATTGGCTCAGGAAAGAAAAGAAGCGGGTGTGAAAGATTAAAATTTATTTAGATGATAATTTAGACAGGGACATTCTTATAGAAATTCTTACAGATAGAGGATTTGAGGTAATTAGTCCTCGTAAAATAGGAATGAGACACAAGAAAGATATTGATCATTTGAAAGAAGCAATAGTAAAGCAGGCTGTTTTGTTTACTTTTGATCGGGATTTTGAAAGGATACATAAGAGAATAAGAAAACATTTTGATATAATTATTCTTTATCAGGAGAATAATCCAAAAAAGGATATGAAAGAATTAAAAATTGCGAAAGCGTTAAAGAATGTAGAAGGTTTAAATTTATCCTTAAAGAATAATTTGTATAAGTTGAATGATTTTAATTTCTAGTAGAAGAGCATATAAGTTTAAGAAAGAAAATATGAGAAAGATGGTCGTGTATGAGGACGGAAGGAGGATTAACTGATTTTAGGATTTTTCTTAGAAGGGTTTTTAAAAGAAGAGTCAGAGGCCGGATCACTAGATTTTTAAAAGTTTGTGTTATCCCTGTTGTATGGTAACCCACCTTGATGATCTTTTTAAGAAAGTAGAAGAGGCGAAGAGAGAGGCTGAGATAAGAGCCCTTCGTGAGGGTATTGGTGGGTTGAATCAAGATCTTTCTCAGAAGGTTCAGGGTGCCGTTGAGTATCTTCTTGAGAATGATCGTGAAAGGTTGAGTAGTTTTGTTGCTGAGTTTGAAGGGTTGATTGATCGTTACACTGGTGAAAGAGGGTCTGAGCGTAGTGAGAGAAAAGCTAGAAAAGAAGTTGCGAAAAAGGAAGCGTCAAAATTAAAGTATTATTCTAAAAAAAATGAGCCTCCTCTTGAGGAAGGAATTGCTGCCTCGCTGAAAAAATATGGATGTGTGAGTGTGAAACATTTGAATAAACTTGGGTATGGAAGGTGGAGCCAGGCAATGAGTATAGGGAGAATGTTATCATGGAAGTTGAGGCGTGGGATCTCTGTTGAAGGAAGAACCTTGACTTTAGAAGATTTTGAGAGAGAAATAATGCGCATAGAGGATCTGAACACAAACTATACTGTGTACAGACTAAAAGACAAGTAATCTGCTTTAAAAGAAATCTTTAAAATAAGAGAGTGTTTGCGAAAGTGGATGAAGAGTGTTGTGATTGCGCCTGTAGGTGACAATCTTGAGGCGTTGTTTGTCGGGATTAAAGAGTTTCCTACTGAAAAGGTATTCTTGATCGCTCCAGAGGATAAAGGCGAGGATGCTGAGAAGGCGAGAAAAGAGTTGCAGCGTTTTGGGATTCTTGGAGTGGTTGTCCATGTGTCTGGGAATATGATGGAGGAGATGTTTCGGGTGGTTGCTGAGATTAAGAAGGCTGAGGCTGAGAAGAGTATTGTGGTGAATGTTGCGACTGGGGACAGGTTGAGTTCATGTATCGCGTTGAGTGCTGCGTTTGTGAATGGCTTGAAGGCGTTTGGGGTGGTAAATGATCAGGCGATGCTGCTTCCTATTTTGAAGTTTTCTTATTACAAGTTATTGACTGAGAGGAAGATTGAGATTTTAAGGGTGTTGAATGAGAAAGGTCCGTTGTCATTGGAGGGGATAGGCACAGCTGTCAGGATGAGCCTGCCGTTGTTGTCGTATCATTTGAATGGTACATACAAGGTAGATGGATTGAAGCAGCTTGGTCTTGTTGAGACTGTGCAGCAGCGTGGAAGAATGGAGGTGTCTTTGTCGCAGTTAGGAAAGTTGTTGGTGAAAGGGTATATTTCTTAGTTCATATTTTGTATTTTGAGTATTTTTTGCAGCTAAAACAAGTGTAAACGACATAGCCATTCTTTGTTCTGACGCGGTAGTTGTTATCTTTAAAAGAGGCGTGACAGTATTTGCAGTAGGTTCTTTTGTATTCTCTTGGGATTCTGAGGTTGACCTTCATGGCGAGTCTTCTCGCGAGTTCTATATACCTGTTCGCGTATGCTGGTCTTTTTTTTGCTTCGTTGAGGAGAACTTTGATTCTTTCGAGGCAGATCTTTTTCAATGTTGTTTTTGAAAGTGATTTTTTTTGCATGGGGTTATTTTGTTGACGCTGGTATAAAAACTTGTTTAGCGACAGAATGTTAAAAAGATAAGGCGGGCAACTTTCAAGTGTTCCCGTTCGGAAGATTTTCGGGAAATTTGCAAAAAAGCTTTTAAACGATAATTCCTTCAAAAGGTCGTGGTATCTGAGAGCTTGGCGCGGTGTTTAGCAAAAATTAGTGGCGATGGTTATTTATACTCCACCTACATTCGGTATAACAATACTTGCAAGGTACTTAGGGAGGAATTTAAAAAAGATATTACCAATGAATTTGGAAATGTCCACTTTACAGAAGGGGTTGTAAATTCTGGGACACCTTTTGTGCACGTCACGAGGAAAAATATTGTTAAGGTGTTTCTTAAACATCTTCCGGATTTCAGAAGTGATTTTATTTATATTCCCCCTTCCGTTCGACGCTCATCAAGACGAATCCAAAAGGAATACTTACGTGCGTTTTATGATGACGAAGGATCTCCTTCTCTCAAGTTGGCTTACAAAACTCGTGAATGGAAAAGATGCATTGCCCTAACATCCAACTCGTATAGAATCTTAGAGGAGATAAAGTCTTTCTTAGAGTATCTTTCTCAGATACATTCCAATAAGATCATTCGAACGAAACCACACAGTAACTATGATCAGTCTTATGTTTTAACGATAACAGGTAAGAAGAATTTTATTAAATTTCAAAGGCATATTGGTTTTAAACATCCCCGAAAAATAAAGAAATTACAACTTCTTCTTGATTCTTATAATGCTACTTCTAGAAATAAGGCTGCTTTTGAAAAATTAAAAAATGAGCTTGCCCGTCCCCCTAAATAAGAAGGTGGGCAACTTTCAAGAGTTCCCGTTCGGAAGAACAGTACTGTCTTGAACGTCGGCCTGTTTAACTCTCACGTGGACCAAGCTCAAGTCCATTCCGTGTTCGAGATGAGAACGGGTGGATCCAGGCCACTTTGGTCGCCCGTACAAGGGAAAAGCTTTTTATTTATAAGAGTTTCTAATGTTCTAGGGGGTAAGTATTGACTGCGGGGGTTAATCTGAAATGACCTTTCCTCTTTCCCGTTTCACTAATCCTAGTTGTTCGTCTAGTTCTCCGGCTATTTCTTGTAAGTCTTCGAAGATTCTGAGGGCGTCCTTTTTTATCTCCTCGAGAAGGGTTTCGAGGTTGTCTACTCTGAGGATATACCCTCCTTTGTAAGGAACGACTAATCCTGATTCGATGAGTTTGTTCAAGTGATGGATGATGGTTGCCCGTGAGAGGTGTGTTCGCGCTGCGATTTGGTCGCTGTTGAGGAGCTGGTTTTTGTGTGTTGATTTTATAAGCTCAACGAAAATTCTGAAGCAGCTTTTTTCTTTGTCTCGTTCTGTGAACAATCCTAGACTGTGGGACAACCATTGGAGGTCTTGATTCACGTCCTTTCTTGTGGGCTTTCTTATTTTGACAAGGGTGATTTTTCTGATTTCGTGGATCATGTTTTATTTTTGGAAAGAGATGTTTTTAAGCTTGTCTATGGCGTTGTGGAGGTTCAAAGCTGCCTGAGAAGATTTAAAAAGAGTTTGTTCTTATAGGGGTATTATGACTGAAAGGAACAAGATGGATGTGGTAGGAGATCTGTTTGCCAAGTATGGCTTTCGATTAGTTGGTAAGACTGGGGTGGGAACGCCGCAAGTGTCTAATTCTGAAGAGGTGGGTATTGAAGAGGCGGTTATCGCTGCCTTAACTGAGAGAAGAGAGCCTAGGTTTGTGCAGGGCGTTCCGTATGTGCTATATCGTTCGCAAGAGAAAGTTGATGCGGAAGAGTTGTATCGCCTCGCGAGGGAGAGGGAGATTCAAAATCAGGTGGGATATATCTTAGATGTATGTTTTGAGCATTTTCCTTCGTCTTTTCCAAGAGGCACAAGGTTAGACCGATTGAGGGGTGATCTTTTCAGGAGCAGCGCGAGTGAGGAGCGGTTTTTTTATGAGCGAGAAGAAAGGTTGGACGCTCTCGTAGGGCATTATTTGAGAAATCGGAGTCCTCTTTTGAAGAAGTGGCGTCTTCTTGGGCATTTTGATACTGAAAGTTTTATAGTGGAGTTTGAGCGCTGTGAACGGTTGTCAAAAAAAGAAGGATAAAAATGGGTGTGCCTGAAAAGCTGTTCAAAAAGCTTGACGAGTTTTGTAAGGGTGCTGGAAAAGAGCTTGTGATCTATATCTTTGGTGCGAACGCGCTTATTCTTCAGCGTTTAATATCGAGAAGGTCTCTTGATGTGGATTTTTTTACGAAAACAAATCAGCGTTGGGTTCTCGAAGCGATTCAGGAGATGAAGCGTTGAGGTTTTAGATAAGTTTTAAAGCATCATTGAATTCCAAGATCATCAGAGCCCCGTCGTCTAGCGGCAAGGATCTAGCCCTCTGGAGGCTGGGACGGAGGTTCAAATCCTCCCGGGGCTATTTTTTATTCTTTGGATAAGAAATTTTAATTCTTTAAAGATTCGGCCTTGAGCTTCTTCCTAATCTAAGAGGGTGGAGGTGACGTTTACGTTGCAGAAGCAGTAGGAACCTTTAAAAAAGGCGGGGGGTTGTCTGGAAAATATGGCGAGAATGCATTCGAGGAAGAGGGGAAAGGCTGGCTCAAAGAAACCCCCAAGAGAGAAAGAGCAGCCGTGGCTGAGTTATACCCCTGAAGAGGTGGAGCAGCTCGTGGTAAAGCTGGCGAAGGCTGAGCATGCTCCAAGCAAAATTGGGATGGTTCTTCGTGATGAGTATGGGATTCCCGATGTGAAAAAAATAACTGGGAAGAAGGTTTTGGATATTTTAAGAAACGCGAAGCAGGCTACAGGGTTGCCTGAGGGGTTGACTGCGTTGATGAGGAAGCAGACGTTGTTGTTGAAGCATATTGAAAGGAATAAGAAGGATATGGCGAGCAGGCGTGGCTTGTTATTGACTAAGTCAAAGATCAGGCGTTTGACAAAGTATTATCAGAGAGAGGGCGTGTTGCCGAAGGATTGGAAGGTGGATACTGCGCAGGCGAAGTTGATTGTGGGATGAGAATGTTGTTTTCAGGATTTTTAGAAACCTTTATTAAACGAGGGCTTTTTGAGTGTTGATGGCTGAAGAGACAGTTGTGGTGAAGAGAGAAGGTTCTGAAGAGCAGGTTTCTAAGAAGGTGAAGAAGCGGTGGATTCCGATGGTTGCTTCGAAAGAGTTTGATCATGTTGTTCTTGGGGAAACGTATGTTGACGATCCTGAGAAGGCTGTGGGCAAGGTGGTTCGCGTTAATTTGATGAGCCTGACGAATGATCCGAAAAAGCAGAGTATGAGCGTGACGTTTGTGGTGACGAGCGTGAAAAATAATCAGGCGAACACGATCCTGGTCGGGTTTGAGGTTCCTCCCGCGCATGTGCGACGTTTTACGAAGCGTTCAAAGGCGAAGGTGGAGGATTCGTTTGTGTACGCGACTGCTGATGGGGTGAAGATGCAGATTAAGACGGTGTTGATGGTGAAGGCGAAATCGCATCATTCAAAGTTGAGTTTGATTCGCGCTGAGGCGCGGAAGTTCCTGGCTGAGGTTGTGAAAAAAGAAAGTTTTAGCGAGGTGATGAAGAGCGTGGTCGTTGGGAATATGCAGCGCGATTTGAAGAGTGAGGTAAAGAAGTATCACACTGTGGTTGCTGCGATGATTCGTGTTGCAAAGAAACTTCAGTAAGTCTTATATACTTCTCAATTAAAAATAAGAAGATGTGTTGGAAAGAGGTGCTGAAGGTCTCAGGAGTTACTGCGCTGATAGGGTATGCTTTTCTTGTCATAACACATGCTCAAGGTCCGAATGAATCGATATTTCAAATTTGGTGGACGGCAATTTGGGCAATATTTCCATTGACAGCCGGTCTTGTGTTGCAGAAAACATTAAAAAACGCGAAGTGGGGGGTACTTTTAGGTGTGAGTCTTACGCTCTTGTTAATGGTGTTCATTCTGTTCGTGGATGATGTGTTTTTACATATTACCTAATTTTCTCATCTCGTTCCATAAGTTATTTAAATCATGCTTGAATTCTTGATGCTATGCCACCGTAGCTCAGACTATTATCTAAGAGGTAGTAGGAGCAATGGTAGAGCAGCTGACTTGTAATCAGCAGGTCGGGAGTTCAACTCTCCCCGGTGGCTTTGTCTTTTTTTGTGAAGGTGGGTGTTTTTAACTATTCGGAAAAGTTGTAGACAATTTTATAAACTTAGAAATCTATTAGTAGATGTGTTGATGGGTTCAGAAAAAGGGCAGATTCAAGGCGCGACTTTTGTTTCTTGTGTAAGCCGATTAATCAATAATTTTGGGGTAAACAATGGAAAGAGTAACGCTTGCTGAGCTTATGGGTCCGCTGAATGAGAATGAGAAGAAGTTTGCTCCTCCTGTAGTGTTTGTTGAAGGTAATCGTAGTTTGATGGCTGATGGGCCGAGAGTTTCTATTATCGGTTCAAGAAAGGCGAGTAAAGAGGGTTTGGAGAATGCTGCTGCTTTAGCGAGGGCTCTTGTCAAAAAAGGAATTATTGTTGTGAGCGGTCTTGCGGAAGGGATTGATACTGTTGCCCATAAAACTGCTATGAATAAAGGTGGAAAGACGATTGCAGTTTTAGGTACTCCTTTGGATAGGTGTTATCCTGCTGAGAATCGGGAGCTTCAGGATGAGATTATGAAGAATCAGTTGGTAATCTCACAGTTTGTTCCGCTATCTCCTGTTCAAGAAAAGAATTTTGTGATGCGAAATCGAACGATGGCATTGATTTCTCATGCTTCTGTTGTTGTGGAGGCGGCTGAGAAGAGCGGTACTCGTTATCAAGCGTGGGAGGCTCTTCGTTTAGGTAGGCCTTTATTTATTCTTGAGAGTGTTGCGAAGGATCAGAAGTTAAAGTGGCCTAAAGAAGTAATGAAGTATGGTGCGAGAGTAATTTCAGTTAAAGACGTAAAACCTTTACTTGACGTTTTGCCAGCTTCTGGTGGTTTGGTGAGTTTAGATGTCGCTTTCTAGTTTAAAGTTCGCATCTTTTCTTAGCTATAAACCCAAGTATGAGGGTCATAAAGATCTTATCTCTGCGATTAAGCAAGATAAAATCCATCCTAAGCGAGGGCTACCTGTATCTGAAGCTGTTGCACAAGATGTAAAAGAGAAGATTGAAAATTTTAAAGATTTTTTTGGTCCTGAAGTTTATTTAGTTCCTGTTCCCAAGAGTGTTCCAATAAAACAAGGCATGTTGTGGGTTCCTGAAAGAATTGCGAGAGAATTAGAAAAGGTGGGTCTTGGAAGGTTTTTTGATTGTCTGGAAAGGATAGAGCCTGTAAAGAAGTCCTCTTCTTCAGATTCTAAGGAGCGATTGAAGCCGGCTGATCACTATAAAACGATTCGTGTTAATCCAAAAATTGAAAGACCTGAAAAGATAGTGTTGGTTGATGATGTAATAACCAGAGGGTCAACATTTTTAGGTTGTGCGGATTTAGTGAGTGAGGCTTTTCCAGAAGCTGAGATTAAATCTTTTGCGGCGATAAGTAGTCATTCTTATTTTAAGAAAATTGAAGATATTCATATTGGTTTAATAACTCGTTCTCCAGATGGAACGTGCTCTACAACATAAAAAGAATGTTGCTACCTTTGAGCAGCAGGGTTGAGTTTAAATAAAAGTAAAGGCATACTCTTATATTCGAAAACATTAATGCAAAAAGAACCCGTCAAAATGGCGTGACACTCCTCGGTGGCTTCCTAAACCTTTTTAAAATGTTAAAAATAAGAAATACTTATGTTCGGATTAACAAAAGAGGAGTTGCTTGTTCTGAAAAAGTTAAATACGCCGAGGAAGGTCCAGGATTTTTTGAACAAGATTTCGATTAATTTTGAGGAAGATGGTGACACTTGTCTTTCTCCGCGGTGTGTCTTAAGAGAAAGAAGGGCGCATTGTGTTGAGGGTGCGATGCTTGCCGCGTTGGCGTTGAGGGTACATGGTCAGAGGCCCTTGGTTCTGGACTTGAGTGCGACAAAAGAGGATCAGGATCATGTTGTTGCTTTATTTAAGAAGAAGGGGTGTTGGGGTGCGATAAGCAAAACCAATCACGCCATGCTGAGGTATCGAGAGCCGGTGTATAGAACGATTCGTGAGTTGGTGATGAGTTATTTTCATGAGTATTTTTTGGATAGTGGAAAGAAGACGTTGAGGCGGTATTCTTTGCCTGTGGATCTGGCCAGGTTTGATAAGTTGAATTGGATGACAAACGAGCAAGAAGTGTGGTTTGTCCCTGAGTACTTGGTTGGGGCGAGGCATTACAAAGTGGTGAGTAAAAAACAGGCGAGAAGGTTGAGGAAGGCTGATCCTCTTGAAGTGGATGCTGGAAAGCTGGTGGAGTGGTAGAATTCTTGAAGTGTCTTATCTTCTGATAGGGGTTGGAAGATAGTCTAACAGGTTGGATAGGATTTTAAGGCGGGAAAGAAATTGGGACTCTACACACCCCCCAAAATAGAAACATTTATAAATAAGTTACTATTAACATAATATAGTTGATTTAAGATAAACTAAAATGACTTTAAACAAAAAGACACAGAAGGAAAAACCAGCCATGGAGCCACTTAAAGAGAAGGCTGAAGATGGTAAGGAGAAGGAGTTGGAAGAGTACACTAACACATTGAAAAGGCTGCAGGCTGATTTTGAGAACTATATTAAGAGGATGGAAAAGGAGGGGCGGGAGCGTCAGGAGTACGCGAGTGCTGGTATTTTGCAACGGCTCCTTGGTATTGTGGATGATTTTGAGCGTGCTTTGAGAATAGCAGACCAAAAAGATGCGCTAACGCAAGGGATGCAGATGATGTACCAGGAGTTGCTCAAACTCCTTGCTGAGGAAGGGGTTATTCCGATCAAGGCTGTTGGCGAAAAGTTTGATCCGTATAGGCATGAGATCCTTGATTTTCAGGAGGCTCAGGAAGAGGGTATGGTGATTGAGGAGTTGCAGAAAGGATACGCCTACAAGGACAAGGTCTTGAGAACAAGCAAAGTGAAAGTAGGAAAGAAAGTGGAGAGAGAGAATGTGCAACGCCCATAAAAACACTTCATTGGAAGCCGCAGTCAGGCAGACGCCAGTGAGAACTTCAGGCCAGAAAGGATATGGTGGTCCAGGTTATTCGCAAGGTTACAGCCAAGGAGCTACAGGCTATAATAGTGGAAAAGCCCTTGTATCGTATGAAGCTAAATCTGGAAATTATAAAAGTAAAAACTATGGAGGAATGTGAAAATGACAAAGATTATTGGAATTGATTTAGGTACATCGAACTCAGCAGCATCAGTGCTGCAGGCAGGAAGACCAGTGTTAATTCCCAGCGCTGAGGGAACAAGCTTGTATGGAAAGGCGTTTCCAAGTGTGGTTGCGTTTGCGAAAGATGGGCAGATGTTTGTGGGTGAGCCGGCGAGAAGGCAGGCTGTTTCTAATCCTGAGGGCACGGTGATGAGTGCGAAGAGGAAGATGGGGACGAGTTTCAAGTATGAGATTCATGGAAAAGAATTTACGCCGCAGCAGATTTCTGCGTTTATTTTGCAAAAGATTAAGAGGGATGCTGAGGAGTTCTTAGGCGAGAAGGTGGAAAAGGCGGTCATTACAGTGCCTGCCTACTTTGATGACAATCAAAGACAGGCGACAAAGGATGCGGGAACGATTGCTGGTTTGGAGGTTGTAAGGATTATTAACGAGCCGACTGCTGCTTCGTTGGCGTATGGCTTGGACAAGCAGGATAAGGAGGCGAAGATTCTTGTGTTTGACCTTGGCGGTGGAACGCTTGATGTCACGATGATGGAGCTTGGTGATGGGGTGTTTGAGGTGAAGTCTACATCTGGTGACACGCAGCTTGGTGGGACTGACATGGATCTTGTGGTGATGAATCATATTTTGAAAACCTTTGAGCAGCAGGAGGGTGTTGATCTGAATGATGATAAGACTGCGGTGCAGAGGATTAGGGAGGCAGCTGAACGTGCGAAGATTGAGTTGTCGACGATGCAGGAGACTGAGATTAATCTGCCTTTTATTAGTGGAAGTAAGAATTTAAGGATGAAACTGACAAGGGCGGAGCTTGAGCGGATTGTTGATCCGATTGTGCAAAGGTGCAAGAAGCCGGTCTTGCAGGCCTTGAAGGATGCGAAGATGGAGTCTGCGGATATTCATAAAGTTATTCTTGTGGGAGGCCCAACGCGCATGCCTATAGTAAAAAAATTTGTTGAGGATCTTCTTGGGAAGAAAGCAGAGCGCGGCATTGATCCGATGGAGTGTGTGGCGTTTGGTGCTGCGGTTCAGGCGGGAGTGTTGGCTGGGGAAGTGAAGGACATTCTCTTGCTGGATGTAACCCCCTTAACATTGGGTATCGAGACGCTTGGGGGGATTAGAACTCAGATTATTCAGAGAAACACGACCATTCCCACGAAGAAGAGTCAAATTTTTTCAACAGCTGAGGACAACCAGAATGCGGTTACCATTCATGTCTTGCAGGGTGAGCGTGAGATGGCTGCTGATAATAAGAGCTTGGGAAGGTTTGATCTTGTGGGTATTCCTCCCGCGCCAAGAGGTATTCCGCAGGTTGAAGTCACGTTTGACATTGACGCGAATGGCATTGTGCATGTGGGTGCGAAGGATATTGGCACTGGAAGGGAGCAGAGCATTAGGATTACTGCCTCTCAGAAGCTTGATCAGGGTGAGATTGAGCGGATGGCAAAGGATGCCAAGCAGTATGGTGACGAGGACAAGAGGAAGAAGGAGAAGGCTGAACTCAAGAATCAAGCTGATACGCTGGTCTACACGCTTGAGAAGACAAGCGCTGACTTGAAGGGAAAGGTCGAGGACAGGCTGCTTGACGAGCTGGAGAAGGACAAGAAAGAGTTGAGGGAGTTGATCCAAAAAGATGAGACTGAAAAGATGAAGAAAAAAATAGAAGAGATCAACAAAAAGGTGCAGGAAGCGACAACGAAGCTCTATCAAGAGGCGGCGAAGAAGCAGGAAAAAGAGCGTGGAAAGAAAGATGAGAACGTTGTGGACGCTGAAGTCGTGGATAAGGGTGGGGAAAACGCATAAAAACCCTATCATGTTCCTTTTTTATTCTCATGGCGAACGACTACTATGAAACGTTAGGGGTCAGTAAGACTGCGGCGAAGGAGGAGATTAAGAAAGCCTACAAGAATTTGGCGAAGAAGTATCATCCTGATGTGAGTAAGGACGCTGGTGCTGAGGAAAAATTCAAAAAGATTTCTGAGGCGTACGCTGTTTTGGGTGATGATGCGAAGAGGGCGCAGTACGATCAGTTTGGGGATGCTACCTTTCATCAGCGTTATTCCCAAGAGGATATTTTTAGGAATTTTAATTTTTCAGGGTTTGAGGACTTGTTTGGGAACGATATTTTTGACATGTTTTTTGGTGGAAGGGGAGGAAGGCAGCGCCAGGGAAGAGACTTGAGATATGATCTGGAAATCAGTTTTAAGGAGGCTGCGTTCGGGATGAAGAAGGAACTTACGGTGGAAAAGTTGGATCCTTGTGAAGCGTGTGAGGCTACTGGCGCTGAAGGTGGGAAGTTAGAAACCTGTTCGAGTTGTAGTGGTACTGGCCAGCAGCAGAAGGTGCAGCGCACGCCCTTTGGAATGTTTTCTCAGATTACGACGTGCAAAACATGTCTTGGTGCTGGAAGTGCTGCTGCTGCGCCTTGTCGGGCGTGTCGTGGTGAGGGTCGTGTGGGAAGGGAAAAAACAATTACTGTGACGATTCCTGCTGGCGTCGATGAGGGGACGCAGCTGAGGATAAGGGGAGAAGGAGAGGCTGGTCCGCATGGCGCTCGTGCTGGTGATTTGTATGTGGTGTTGAGCGTTGAGGATCACGAGTTGTTTAGGCGTGAGGGGAATGACTTGTTCTTGGAGATACCGTTGATGTTTAGTCAGGCTGCGTTGGGTGAGTCTGTTGAGGTTCCGACGTTGGAGAAGGAGGTTGTCTTGAAAATTCCTTCTGGCACGCAGGCTGGGACGCGTTTTAGGATTGCTGGAAAGGGTGTTCCCCATCTGCATAGCTCTGGAAGGGGTGATTTGTATGTTATTGTGAACATTGTAACGCCAAAGAGGCTTTCGAGGGAGCAGCGGATGTTGTTTGAGGAGTTGAAAAAAACTGAGGAGAAAAAAACATTGTTGCAGCGCATGAAAGAATTCGCGAAAGAGTTGTAGAATTGTTATTTTTTTGGATAATAATATTTAAATAAAATAGAAGGTTGAAAAAGTGAATGTACGATCCAAACAAGGCGCACTATGTTGTTGTTACAGGGATAATTATTAAGGATGGAAAATATCTTATCGCAAAGAGGGCTCCTACTGAGAAGGCTTTTCCAAACTTGTGGACTGTTCCTGGGGGAAAGCTTGAGCTCAAAGAGTATAGTTCAAGGCAGAAGGACACGTCAAGCCATTGGTACAACATTTTTGAGGATCTGTTGAGAAGGGAAGTGAGGGAAGAGACAGGACTTGCTGTTAAGAATATTCGTTATTTGACGAGTCTTTCGTATGTGAGGGATGATGGCATACCCACAATTATTGTGAGCTTGTTCGCGGATTATGATCAGGGAGAGATTCTTCTCTCTTCTGAATTGACAGAGCATGTGTGGGTGAGTTTGGAGGAGGCGAAAAAATATGAGCTGATTGAGGGTATTTATGAAGAGTTGGAGATGCTTGATCGTTACCTGAAAGGAGAGGAGTTGAGAGTGTGGAGGAAGTCATCATAAATTTTTTACTTTCCAAAAAGAGTAAGGTTCTTCCTATCTTCAAGATGAGCGATCCATTCTTCTGTTAGTGTTTCGATGTGGACAAGCCCAGCTTTTAATAACTCAAATCGTAATTGGCTATGAACTTTTGTTCCTTGGCGTTCAAGGCCTTTTTTGAGGATTGAGAATAGTCTTCTTCCTTCTTTGTCGAGGTCTGTGAGCAAGACAACTTCTTTTTCTTGAATTGTTTCCACAACTTCAAAGAGTGGTCTGTTTTGAAGTGAGACAATGTTCGTAAAGCCTAGGGATTCCAGGGCTTGTTTGTCTTTTTTTCCTTCAACAAGGACGAGTTTTTCTCGAGAGTGTTCGAGAGCTCTTGTGAGACTATGCATGAGGTTTCACGAAACAAGAATGCTTATAAAGTTTGTTTTCTTTTCGTGTTTATGGGGGCGAGTGAGGTAACAATTGAGGAAGTGAGGAAAAAACAGGGAAAAGTTCAGATAGTAGATGTGAGGCAAGCTTTTCTCTTTGGTCAAGAGCATGTTGACAAGGTCGAGATAAGGAACATTCCATTGATTGAGCTTCCTCAGAGAGTTCAGGAGTTAGACAAGTCAAAGCGGGTTTATGTTATCTGTAATCATGGGAATGCTTCGAAGCAGGGAGCTGCGTTCTTGGAAGAGCAGGGATTTACTGCTTTTTCTGTTGCTGGTGGGACGCGGGGATGGAAAGAAAAATATCCTAAAGAGGTAAAGTAAGGCCATCGCAGGGAATAGCGTCGTCTGTCAATATAAAACTTTTTAGAAGGAGAGCGCTTGAAGGATTCCTTTCTTGATCCTTTCGACAGTGGGTAAATAGTTCCATTCTAATTTGTACAAAGGCATAATTGTATCAAATCCTGTGACGCGGACAATAGGGGCTTCTAGGCTTAACAAGGCTTTTTCATTGATTCTGCTGATGAGTTCTGCGGCGACTCCGCACGAGCGCGGTCCTTCATGCACAATTGCGCAGCGTCCTGTTTTTTTTACTGAAGCAACAACAGTTTCATCGTCAAGTGGGCTGATCGTCCTCAAGTCAAGTAATTCTATGCTGAAATCAGATGCGAGTTCTGCGACAGCCTTTTTAGTTTCGTGCATTGAAGAGCCATAAGAGACGACAGTGATGTCGCTTCCGTCATGAACGATGTTTGCTTTTCCAAGAGGCAGCGTGTATTCTTTTTCTGGGACGTCTTCGCGGATGGCGCGGTAGATTCTTTTTGGTTCTAAAAAAATGACTGGGTCTGGGTCGCGGATTGCTGAAAGTAATAATCCTTTTGTGTCGTAGGGTGTTGATGGGATGACGACTTTTAGTCCTGGAATATGTCTGAAGAGCGCTTCCATGCTTTCTGAGTGGTGTTCTAAGGCTCTGATGCCGCCAGAGTAGGGTGCTCTGACAACGAGAGGGCAGGAGAGTGTTCCCCGTGATCTTGTTCTGAAGCGCGCTGCGTGGGAAATGAGCTGGTCGAGTGCTGGGTACAAAAATCCGTCGAACTGGATTTCTGCTACAGGTTTGAATCCTCCAAGCGCTAATCCTATGGAAGTTCCTATGATGCCTGATTCTGAGAGGGGGGTGTCGATGACGCGTTCTTCTCCGAATTTCTTGAGCAGCCCTTCTGTCGCGCGGAAGACTCCTCCGTCAATGCCGATATCTTCCCCGAGAACGAGGACGGTTTTGTCTTTCTTCATTTCTTGTTTGAGTGCGAGGTTGACTGCTTCGATGATAGTGAGTTTAGCCATTTTTTTTGAGGTCTTCCATTTCTTCTTGTAATTCTTGGGTTAATGCTTTGAAGGTGTACTTGAAGATATCTTCAGCGTTTGGTGGAGAAACGTGTTCTGCTTTTTTTACTGCGGTATCAATCTTTTTTTCGCAGGCCTTATACAAAATGCCTTCTTTGTTTTTATTCCAAACCTTGTGGTGTTCAAGATAGGTTCTTACTCTAATGATGGGATCACGCGACTCCCAGAATGTTACTTCTTTTTTTGATCGGTACTTGGAGGCGTCATCAGAGGTAGTATGATCGCTGAGTCTATAAGTAAAACATTCAAGGAAGCTTGGTCCGAGCCCTTTTCTCGCGCCTTCAATAGCCTTCTTGACTTCTTTGTAAACTGCGAAAAGGTCGTTGCCGTCTAGTTTCACGCTTGGGATGGCGTAGGCTATTGCCTTCTGGCTGAGGGTTGTTGATGCTGTTTGTTTTTGGACAGGGACGGAGATTGCGTATTGGTTGTTTTCGCAGATGAAGACGACTGGAACATTAAACACTGAGGAAAAGTTTAACGCTTCGTGAAAGTCTCCTGCTGAGGTTGCCCCGTCTCCGAGAAATGCGAGAACGACTGCTTTTTTCCTTTGTTTTTTGAAGGCCCATGCTAAGCCGACAGCGTGGAGCAGTTGTGTTGACACTGGAATGCATACTGGAAGCACGTTCCACCCCTTTTTGTAGCTGTGTCCTCGTTCATCTCCCGCGTAGTATTGGAGGATGTTTTCTATGGGGACGCCGCGGAGATGGGTGATGACATGCTCTCTGAAATAGGGGACAACCCAGTCTTCTTTTTTGAGTGCGAAGGCTGCTCCTACTTGGATTGCCTCGTGGCCTTTGGAGGGTGCGAACGTGCCGAGTCTTCCTTGGCGTTGGAGTCTGAACATTCTCGCGTCGAATAATCTTCCAAGGATCATCGCTTCGTACATTTTTTTTATGGTTGAAAGGGAGATTTTTGGCATCAAGGCCTTGTCTATTCTTCCTTCTTTGTCAAGAATTTCAGCGTATCGGACTTCAAAATTTTGGATAATTTTTTCAGGCATTTTTATCACATCTTTTTCTTTCGTAGGACTGAAGAATTTCTTATTTAAAGCTGTTGGTCATTTTTTTTGAACATCATGTTTAACAAGATATTTCTCAAGAAGATCTTGGTGGTTGAATGCGATCTTCAGGTTTTTTATTTCTTGTTTTGAGAACCATCTCGCGTCATTGACCTCTTGATTCTTATTTTTTAAAACTCCTGAGAATGTTCCTGAAAAAACGCTCACTCTTGCGTGCCAATTTATTTCTGGAAAATGCTCTTCATTTTTTTCTAAAAATGTGGGAATGAAGTCAAGGTTTGTTTCTTCTTTTATTTCTCGGATGACTGCTTCCTTTGGGAATTCTCCAGGATTAATATGGCCTCCTGGAAGGCACCAGAATTTTTTGAACGGCTCATTATTTCTCTTGACGAATAAAACTTTGTGGTTTCTTATGAGAATTGCGGCGACGGTTTGTAGTGGTTTCATAAGGGGATGTTTGCTTGGGAAAATTCGATTGTGATTCAGCAAAACTTGCATACTTTTGGTTTGTTTTTTTTGGATTTTGTTTTTCCGATGTTCGCGTGCGACTTCTTTTTTCCAGCCTTCATGAGATTCACCTTCTTGGTTTCAGATTTGATGGATCTTTCTTAAATACTTTGTGATTGAAAATTATTTGAAAACTTCTCCTGTTTCTTCAGACCAGAAGACGAGGTCGAGTTCCGCTGCGGGTATTCCTATCTTTTCTGAGAGGCCGTGCATTTTTTTCTCGAGGTGAAGGTATTTTTTTCTTGTGAGTGTCTTTGGCAGGGAGGTAACGGCCCCGTATTTTTTCATGTTTTTCAGGATGTGCCTGTCGAGGATTGCGAGGCCTTCTGCGTGGCCGATGTTTCTGAGGAAGTGGGAGCTTTCCTTGTACCCCAATCCTTTCACATTTTTGATGATTAGTTCTCTTGATATAAACGGATCTGTTGCAAGGCAGGTTTTAATCATGTTGTTTCCAAGGATCTTTCTCGCTTCAACGATGCGTTTCGCCTTGGTGTGGTGGAAGCGTACTCCTGAAGCGACAAGTACTTTTTTGATTTCTTCTTCTGTTCCGGAAAAGAGTAATCTTGATTGTTTTAAGTTTTGGATGGCGTTGTCGCACGCGCGGGCTTTGGATTGGGGGGTGAGTAGGCAGAAGCATAATTCTGAGAACAAATGTTCTTTTCCGGAGGAGGGGGCGCGTTTGAATTCTGAAAGGCGTTTTTTGAGGAGAGGTTTAAGAAGTCTGTATTTTTGTAGGAGAGGTCTTGGTTGGTGCATCAATGGGTAAGTGTTCTTTTGTTTAAAGGTTTTTTCATTGGCACACTTTTTTTATTTTTTGGAGTAAGTTTTCAACTCTTATTACTTCTTCTGGGCTGAGTTTTTCTTCTTCTGGAAGCGGGGGAAGCTCAATGACTCTGTCTTTGAATACCTGAGCGATGGTCACGCCTCGAAAGCGCGCGATCATGTACATAGGTAATCCTTTGATTTTTTCTTTTCCTGGAAGGATTTGGAGTCCGTGATTTTCTCTTGCCATTTCCAGCGCGGCGAGGGTTCTGATTTGGTTGAGGGTGAGAGGCTCCTTTTTTTTGAAGAAATTTGCGAAAGAAGGGAGGAGTTTCATTCTCCTTGTTTCTTGATGTAGGGGCTTATTAATTTTTCTTTTAGTTTTTGAAAGCAAAAGTCAGCGATTGGTTTCAAATTGAGGACATCTTCTTCATTGTACTTGAGAAGCGCGTCCAAATATTCTCTGTCTCCTGATGCGTGGAAGGCGCGCCATGCGTCGCTTGGGTTTCCGTACAGGGACGCTGGCCGTTTCAGGTTTAAAACGCGTTCGACTTCTTTCAATCCCCCTTTGAGGCAGAGTTTGAGACAGCAGTGTTTAAGGTCTATATGGGGAAGAGTGATCGCGGTTTTAAAATATCTCTCAAGAACTGGGATATCGAACGCTGCTCCGTTAAAGGTAATTAATATTTTATATTTTTTTAATTCTTTGAAGAAGGTTTCTTTTTCAAGGTTCATCCCTTTGACCATCCAGGTGAAGTCAAGGCCGTTGCTCATTCCGATGAGGATGAGGTCTTTGTTGGTGTTTCCGATTTCGATGTCGAGGAAGAGTGCTTCATCTTTGAAGGATGCATAAAGGCGCCATTGTTCTCGTGGTGGGAGCTTGAGAAAGAAGGCTGCGTCTCCCTCAAGGAGCGCTTTTGATGCTGCTCTTAAAAGTTTGTCGCATGTCGTCTTCTTTTCTGGAGAAAAACCTTTGAGTTGTTTTGCGTTCAAAAAATCGTTCCATGTCTTTATTCCCGACGACCACAACCTCTTTTCAGTCGCTAAACCAGCTCTTGGGAGAAAGACAAATGATGATCTCAACATGCAGGTTCTAAGACAAGCAAGTTAATAAAAATTTTGATCTTAATAAGGATGATGGGAAAAAACCTAGAATCGATCGTCAACACGTTAAGGAAATGGCCCTTGAACGCGAGCACGACAATCTTGTTTGGATTTACGGCGTGGTGGGCTAGTCTATTTCCTTGGGATTCTTACAAGGACTGGCGCTGGGGAGCATGGGCGATTCTTTTTTGCGGACCCTTAGTAGGTTATGCAACGGCAAAGACGGCAGGTGTAGCACTACAAAGAATGAAGATCGCTTACAAAAGGCTTCCAAAAAGAGGGATGCTGAAGAAAAAGAAGAAAGTGACCTTGTCAAAATTTCCAAAATTGAAAAAAGCGGATTACTATGTTTATACGAAGGCATGGATAAAAGCCTCTTACAAGGCTCTAAAAGATGATCCTGGGTGGTTTGATGAGCTACGAATTGCCGAAGAGGCGTTTCCGAACAGTCTTCTTACTCCCATTTTAAGGTATTACTCTGCTCTCAAAAATAGACAAGTCTCATTTTTTCAACTGAGAGATATTTTGCGAACATTTCAGAGAATAAATTACAAACCAAATATCTTTACAGCCTTTACAGCAAAGGATACATTGGAAGATCAATCAGAAAATCCAATTCATCCTCTCGATCGGGGACTTCTGAACTACTTGTTGGGTTGGAATGATGATGCGATAGAAAACATTCGCAAAACTGTTGAAGATCCACGTTCCTCTTTGGAAGAGAGGCTTTTTGCAGCAGAGCTGCTTGAAGAGGTTTTTGATGGGGCAAATGCGATCCGTCCAGAATGGGATCAGATGAGAAGAATGCTTTGGGATGGTCTTGCGCATGATCTTCCATTAGAAGAGTGCTACCAAATTTCTGAAAGCAAGAATAAAGTTTACAGAATAAGATCGGGTGGAATTATCGAAGAGATGTTTCTTCTCAAGGAAAGCAATGTTCTTGAAGAAGAGAGAGAGACAACAGAGCGTGTTCAGGGTATTGTTGGGAAGTACAAAGGTTACTTCGTTTCAAAGCCTGTTGCGGAGGTGGAAAGAGAAGGAAAACCTTTGTTGGTCGTGAGAAGAGAGCCGGGAAAAACGCTCTATGAAATGATTAAAAAAGGTGAAGAGTATAAACCCCTTCTTAAACCGATTGCGGACATTCTCGGGGTCATCCATGCGAGATTTCCTAAAGAAAAAGCTGGACCACAAGAAAACTTGAGGGAACTCTTTGAAGAAAGGCTGAGCATTCCGGAAATTGACGAAAGAACAAGACAGCGTTTCAAAAAAGCTTACGCTCCTGTCGAAGAAGCGCTCAAGGCGACAACCTTTGTTTATTATAAGGATGGCCATGCGGAAAACTGGATTTATGGGGATAATGGCCAAATAGGGGTTCTGGATTGTGAGAAAACAAGGCAGATTCCTCAGGAGGTTGATCTTGTGAATCTTATGGACTATGCCCATACGCTTGGAAAAGAGGAAAAACAAGAGATTATTGAGCATTATCTGCGGCAGTACAACCGACACAGCGAGAAAAAAATAACTGACAAGGAAGGTTTTAATTTAAGATACCAGAATGCGAGGATTCATATTGGCGTCAGCAGGAATGCCGGGATGAGGGGTAGGAAAGACAGGCAGGTGGAGAGAAGGCTCTTTCTTAAGGGTGCGAGGAATGCGATTTACGCGATCAAAAAAGAGCATCAGGAGTATTATCAGCGTTTTAGAGGGGAGTATGTGCAGTTGTACTTAGGGTTCAGGACTCTGATGGTGCAAAACAAAGAACGATGTTGAGAAATCAGTGGTCTTCATCAAGATAGCGAAAAGATAGTTCAACAAAAGCTTCTCATGATCATTCTTCAATTTTAAAATTTTCATTTTTTCCTCGATTGTTATCCTTTCCTCTGCAAGCTCATTTAACATTTCAATGTTGAACTTGTAAAGGAGGTGGTAGTATTTAGAGAAATACTCGTTCACTTGTTTGAAGACGTCCAGGATGTCGGTGCTGAGGGGTTGTTTGCAGGAAGCAAGTTGTTGGCAGGCGTATTTGTATTCGTCTGCGATCTTTCCGAGGTTCCAGGCAATGACGTAGCGGAAAAGATTCTTTTGTGTGGTTGGGACTTTATTGAGGATTCTCTGGCAGAAGTTTGTCAGCTGGTTGTTGGTTTCCTCGAGTTTTATCAAGTTGTTGAGTTCTTTAAAATTTCCTTGTGTGATATTTTCGAGGGCGGATGTTCCAAGCGAGAGTGTGACTAAAAACGCTCTTCGCAGGGTTGCGTCAAATTCTGATGGAACTGGAGTGGACACGGATTTTAGCAAGCATTTTTTTGGGGATTGGTCGAGGACGACAAAGCCGACAAAGAGGTTCTTTACTAAATCTTCGATGAGGTCTAACGATTCTTTCTTGCTGTAGAGGACCTCAATCTCGTCATAGCCATATTTGTGTAAGCCTGCAAGCGCGAATTTTAACGCGCGCTTGTTGAGGGTTCTTCCGTCGAGGGTAATTTTTCCAGAGTGTGCTGGAGTTTCTCTGCGGATGAGAAGGCCTTCTTCGCGTTCTTCAAAGTCTAATTCTTCTCCTTTCTTGATGTCGTGCTTCTTGACCCATGCGCTTGGCAAGGAGACGACGAAGGTTTTTCCTGCGAGTTGGATGACGCTGCGTTTCATCGTTGGGGATTGTGAAGAAGCTTATATAAGGGTTTCCAAGAGTTATAAGGTAGTATATAGAATGTAAGAATCATCTATAAATCATTGTCTCTCCATACTCCTTCTGTGATGAAAATGAGAAGAGCCATGCTGACGCAAAGGGAGCTGCTGATTCTTGCGACGCTGCGGAGAAATTCAAGGGAAAGCCTGACGAGGATGAGCAGGAGGATTTCGATTCCTGTGTCGACGATTTATGATAAGATAAAATCGTATGAGCTGGGTCTTATTACGAAGAACACGTGTCTTATTGATTTTTCTAAGATTGGCTTCACGACGAGGGCGACGATTCTTTTGAGGATTAAGAGTGAGGATAAGGAGAGGGCGCGTGAAGTCATGCTGAAGGATAAGCATGTGAATACATGTTACCGCATAACGAATGGGTATGATTATTTGGTTGAGGGGATTTTTAGGGAGTTGAAGCAGGTTGAGGATTTTGTAGAGAGTTTGGAGAGGCAGTTTGTGATTGAGGAGAAGAAGATTCATTACATTCTTGAGGAGGTGCGGAAAGAGGATTTTTTGAGTAATCCTGAGTACATCAAGCTTGTTGGTGGGCCTGAATGAGCGTTGAATGTTTTTCCTGGGTGCAAGGTGTTTTTGAGTCGAGAAAGCGGAGGAGAAAGAAGCCCTTTAATCCCTTGAGGTTGGAAGGTGATCATTTTCTCACAATCACGAACCTTCCTGAAACGTGTTCAGCGCCAAGGGAAGCCTGGATTTCAAAGCCGTCGAAGGTTGCGTTGAGGAAGGGGTGTTCAGGAGAAACTGTGCCTTTGGTGAGTGTTGAGAGGTGGGTAATGAACATGTTTAAGTCTTCATCTGAGCCAAAGGTGATGTTGGTGAAGAGTTCTTTCCCGTCGTATTTCACCGTGAGTTTTTCTCCTGCTGAGGTGCATACGACTTCTTCTATTTTTGGGTCTTCCAGCAGTGGTGAGATTTTTCCGAGTTTGGTGAGGTCCCTGACAAGGTAGTATCTGAGGCGGTCGAAGGCCTCTTCAGAAGGGGGAAGGTTGTGCTTTTGGAGTTCCTGAAAGACAGCTTTTTTTGTTTCTTCCGTGTTCAAGAGTTGTTGTGGTTTGATTTGTTCTTGAAGAAGAGAAAGTGTTTTTTGTTCTTCTTGCGTGAGTGGGGGTTCTGTCACGGTGTAGGTGTCTTCTTTGATTGAGGACGAGACGAGAGGATTCTTGGTTACTTTGGAGAACACAAGTTTTTTTCCAAGTGGATTTTCTGCGTGTTTTAAGCCTTCTAATTTGGTAAGTAATTCTTTTTTCTTTTTTTCTAGTTCTTTTTTCAGGATGTTTTTTTCTTCTTCTTGCGTTTGGTTGTGTGTTTGTTTTTTGGTGAGGTATGCGTGGAAGAGGGCGTTGGTGAAGTTCCATAAAAAGAGGGAGCGGTCGTTTTCTGGTGAGTGTTTTTTTCCAAGTGCTTTCGCAACGTCTTTTAGCTCGTCAATCTCTTGGAGAAGATATTCGTCAACAAGAAAGTGTGGTTCTTGTATCATTGTTAGGGGCTTGAGAATGATTGTGTTTTTATGGTGCCGAGCGCTGGTTCGAGTCTTGTTTTGCCGCGCACGTATTTTTCGAGGAGGATGAGGCCTTGTGCGATGGTTTTGTTTTGGTCGAGGAGTGCTTCGAGTTTTATAGAGAGTGTTCTGATTTTTTCTTCTGTGCTTTGCGCCTCTGCGACATGCTTGCTTGCTTCTTCAAAGAGTGAAAATATGCTGTCTGCGCGCTCGATGAGTTTGTTAGTCGCCTGTTCACGCTCATGCATAGCTTGAAGGAGCTGGTCGATTTTTTTTAGAAGAGGGTCTGTATCAGTCTTTTTTCCCATAAGAGGGGTTTTTGAAAGCAACTATAAAAAGGTTTCTGCGAGCTTAATTTACAAACTCAATTCCCAATTCGTTTTCGATTTCGCGTTTTTTCCTGTCGACAGTTGTGACTTTTTTTGGTCCGAAGATTTGTGGCGAGTTCACCCCTGTGACGATGAGAAGTGTTCTGATGGTTTGGTCGAGGTCTTCAGAGATTTGCGCGCCCCAGATGACGCGGGCTTCTTCATCAAGCCGTTCTGTGACTGTTTCGACGATTCTTCGAGCTTCGTCCAGAGTCATGTTTGGCCCGCCAGAGATGTTGATGAGCGCGCCGTTCGCTCCGGTGATGTCTACGTCTAAGAGAGGATTGTGGATGGCTTTTTCTACAGATTCGATTGCGCGGTTTTCAGAGTCCGACTCTCCGACTCCGATCATGGCGACGCCGCCTTTGCCCATCACTGTTTTGATATCAGCGAAGTCTAAGTTGACAAGTCCGGTCTTAGTGACGAGTTCTGCGATGCCTTTGACCGCGTTCGTTAAGATTTCGTCTGCGACTTTGAATGCGGTGTGCAATGGCAAGCCAGGACAAAGTTCGAGCAGCTTGTCGTTTGGGATCACAATTAAGGTGTCTACAATTTGTTCGAGTTTTTCTAGGCCTTCGATTGCGTTTGCGTATCTTCGTTGTCCTTCCATGGAGAAGGGGATAGTGACAATGGCGACGGTGAGGATTCCCATTTTTTTCGCGATGTCTGCGATGACTGGTGTCGCTCCTGTTCCTGTTCCTCCGCCGAGACCGCAGGTGACGAAGACGATGTCTGCGCCATGGATCTTTTCTTTCACGTCTTTTTCGCTTTCTTTTGCAGCGTCTTCTCCGATTTTTGGGATGCTTCCTGCGCCGAGGCCGTTGGTGAGTTCTTTTCCAATAAGGATTTTTGCGTCTGCGGTGGTGTAGAGTAAATCTTGGGCGTCGGTGTTGACCGCGACTGTTTCTGAGCCGGTGATGCCGACTTCAGACATCCTGTTGATGGTGTTGTTTCCTCCGCCGCCGATGCCGAACACTTTAATCTTCGCCTTTTGTCTGGTGACAAGCTCTTCAAGCTCTTCGTCGATTGCTGTTGTTTTTTTTGGGCTGTCTTTGAAACGGAGGGTTTCTAGTGATCGTTCTGTAGCCTGCCGTAATAAGGATTCCATTCGGCCTTTGGCCTACAAACTCCTATTTAAGGATAGTTGTAGTGGAAAAGAAATCTTGGCAAATACTTATTGGATCAGCCAAACATGACTTCAATACCTGTGATGAGAGCTTCTGTCTTGGTTTTGAATGCTGTTGTTAAGGACACTGGCAGGGTTTCTTTGGGTGTGATGAGTATCTTTGTTCCTTCGACGGTTAACTGGTACGCGTCTTGATGAAGGTGCAAGAGGACGAAGAGTAATGCCCTCACTTTTTCAGTGGTGTCTTCAATGATTCTTTCTATTTTGGTTTCGTAAAGGAGGGGTTTTCCTGCGAGGGGATGGTTGAAGTCGACGATTGTTCTTCCGCCTGAGACTGATCTGATGATGCCCATCATGTTTGGTCCCTGGATCTGCAATCCCGGGTAGGGGCGGATATTTTGTTCGAGGAGGAGTGATGTTTGGATGGTTTTTACGAGGCCGGTGTTTCTTGTTCCGAAGGCGTCTTCTGGGTTGAGTTCAACAATGAACGTTGTTCCTGGCTCTTTTCCAATGAGGGCTTTGTCTAGTCCATGAATGACGTGGCCCTCACCAACGCAAATGATCTTCGGGCCGTAATGAGCGTGGTTGTGTTCGTCGTAGATGCCCTCTTTTTTTGCGAGGTCTGCGTCTGTTAGGTCGAAGATGGTTCCTGAGTCTTTGATCCTTCCTGTGTAAGAGATTGCTACGAAGTCTTTTTCTTTTACTAAAACCATAAAAACGTCAGAAGAAAAGTCTTTTTAATGTTTTCTTTTTTTGGGATTTTTTTTGCGATAGGTTTATAAAAGGTTATAGAGTCCTTCGTCGTTCCAATGAAGAATGAAAAAACGATTATAAAGCAAGTGACGCGCGTTCAGCCATTGCTCTTGCTGCAGGACGCGGGATTCAGAGTGAGGTATACTGAGTTGTCAGCGCTGATTGTCGAAGGGATTGTTGGTGGGAAAAAGGTTGAGTACGCGGCGCTTACGGAAATTCCGCCGGATGGAAGAAGCCTGCTTTATCTTGGAGAAGTGAATAAAAAAACGCAGCGCTTTGAGTTCTTCGCTCCTCCTCCACAAGAAGGTGTTCGTTATGAATTTTTTTACGATGGAGGATTGAAGTTGTATGTTCCTCTTTCGCAGATGATAAAAATAGACGCACTTGAGGAAGTGCTCGCGACACCTGGAATGAGCATGCAAAGAAGAAATTCAAGACCGCCGCAGCAATATGCTGAGCAGTGGCTCTGAGAGAGTGAGCAAACTTTTATAAAGAGGCTGTGACCAGCACAGCTTATGGCTGAGATACGGCAGACGCAGGCTGGAAACTTGAAGGTGGGAAGTTATGTGTTGATGAATGGCGCGCCGTGTGTTGTGAAAAATATTCAGATTAGTAAGACTGGGAAGCATGGCTCTTCGAAGTGTAGGATTGAGGCTGTGGGAATTATTGACAGCCAGAAGAGAATTGAGCTTCATCCAAGCGGCGATAATATGGAGGTCCCTATTATTGAGAAGAAGAGCGCTCAGGTGTTGTCTGTGCATGAGAATGTTGCGAATGTGATGGATGCTGAAACATATGAGACGTTTGATCTTGTGGTTTCAGAAGAGTTGAAAGGGTCTGTTGAAGAGGGGGCTCATGTGAGTTATTGGATTGTGATGGATCAAAAGATTCTGAAGGGGAAGTAAATGGTGCGGTTTCCTGAGGCGACGAAGCGGATTTTTGGAGGGGTGTATGTTTGTAGGAAGTGTAAGACGAAGCGGAGGGCTGATCCTGCGAAGGTGTTGAAGGGGAAGGTGCGTTGTAAGAAGTGTGGGAGTTTTGCGCTCAGGCCTATTAAGAAGACGAAAACGTAAAAGATGATGAACTATGATCTTGTCCTTGCACTCGCGTTCTATCTAGTTCTTTACCTTTTATTTAGGAAGTACAGGAGCAGGTTTGAGGTTCAGAACAAGTTCTTTGTGATGTACAAGACGCAGCTTGGGATTCGGTTGATGGAGAGGATCGCGAGGTCTTTTCCAAGAGTGCTTCATGTTCTTGGTTTTGTGAGCGTGGTGACCGGTTTTCTTGGGATGGGCTTTATCTTCTTTATTTTATTTCAGGGGACGTTTAACCTTGTGAGGACGCCGACTGCGCAGCCTGTGTTGGCGCCGATTCTTCCTGGTGTATCTATTCCTGGCGTTCCAGCGCTTTCTTTTTGGCATTGGATTATTGGGATCTTAATAATTGCTGTTGTTCATGAGTTTATGCACGGCGTCTATGCGAAGCTTCAGAAGATTAAAATTAAATCTTCTGGGTTTGCGTTTCTTGGTCCGATTCTTGCTGCGTTTGTTGAGCCTGATGAGGATGAGTTGAAGAAGCTTAAGAAGTACAAGCAGTTGACGATTATTTCTGCTGGTCCGTTCGCGAATTTTGTTCTTGCGTTGTTGGTCTTTGTTGTGATCGTGTTTGTGTTTAATCCTGTGGGAAATGTGTTGATTGCTGCTGAGGGTGTGCAGATTGTGAGTATTGATGAGACTCTTCCCATCAATGAGACGATGCTGCGCCCTGGGGTGAGGATTCTTGGCATTGATGAGCGGCAAGTAAACAATCCTCGGGAGTTTTCTGAGGCGCTTGGAAAGTACAAGCCCGGTGATATTGTTCTTGTAAAAACAAACGTGTCCGAGGTCGGGGTTGTTCTTGGTGCGAGCCAGGATGATCCTAAAAGAGCAATGTTAGGGGTGAGTATCAGTCCGGTGGGTGTTGGTGTTAAAAAAGAGCATGCTTGGTTCAAGCCAGTGTATCCTGCGTTCAGCTGGTTGTTGAAGCTTGCCTTCTGGTTGTTTACGATTAGTTTGGGGGTGGGCCTCTTTAATCTCTTGCCTCTTGGTCCGATTGATGGGGGAAGGATGTTTATGATTGCGGCGTTGTGGTTGACAAAAAATAATGAGAGAAAGGCGCGGCGCTTGTGGATGGGTGCGACGCTTCTTTGCTTGATGTTGATCTTCATTAATCTCTTGCCGTATCTTGTGAAATTGTTGCAATTCATTTTTGGTCCTTTAGTGGTGTTGGTTGCGGTGTTGTTCTAGCATATTTTATAAAGAAAGAGTTTTTCCAGTGAGGTATGATTGCGGATGCTCATTGCCACTTGTATCATAAGCGTTACAAGGAGGATATTGATCTGGTTCTTACCCGGGCGCGGGATGCTGGTGTGCACACGATTGTTAATTCTGGGGTGAACCACGGCACGAATCTTGCTGTGTTGGATCTTGCGAGAAAGTACAAGGACATTGTCAAGGTGAGTCTTGGGATGTATCCTGTTGATGCTGTCGTTGCTGAGGCTGACCTTGAGCGTGAGATTGAGCCGATTGATGTTGAGGAGGAGCTTTGCTTTATTGAGAAGAATAAGGAGAAGATTGTTGCTGTCGGGGAATGTGGCTTGGATTATCATGCTGTGAAGGGAAAGGAGAAAGAGCAACAAAAAGTCTTTCAGAAGGTGATTGAGCTTGCGGAGAAGATGAGAAAACCGCTTGTTGTGCATTCAAGGAAGGCTGAGTGTGATGTTCTTGATATGATTGAGAGCTCAAGATTGAAAAATGTGGTGTTGCACAGTTTCATGCCGAGCCTTAAGATTGTGAAGAGGGCTGAGGATCTTGGTTGTTTTTTCTCAATACCGACGATTGTGACGAGGTTGCAGCATTTTCAGCTTGTTGTTGAGATGGTTTCGTTGAGCAATATCTTGACTGAGACCGATGGTCCGTTCTTGAGTTACGTGAAGGATGGCAGAAGTGAGCCAGCGCACATCGTTGAGGCGGTGAAAAAAATTAGCGAGATTAAAAAAATTGAGCGTGAGGAGGCTGAAAAAATTATTTTTTCAAATTTTAAAAAAATTTTTCTTAAAAAATAAAAAATCGCAAACTATTTAAACACGTGATTCCCTGAAATCATATGAAAAGGTGGGCCGAGTAAAGGTGTACCTTTTTCATGATAAATAAATCTCTGGAAAAGAGAGGTGAAAAATGGCAAAAAAAAGAAAAGCAGCAAAGAAGAAGAGAAGATAAATTCTTCTCTTTTTTTTATATTTCTATAATCATTCCATCGCATCCCGGGTTAAGAATGTGTGAATTTCCAAGAACATCTTTTTTCTTTTCATTCTCGTGAAAGTGGCCGCAGAGGGCAAGAGTTGGTTTTGCAAGTTCAATGAAGGTTCTTGTGCTCTTGTTTCCGAAGTGTCCGCGGGAGAGTTTGTCAAGCTTGGTGTTGTAAATTGGTGCGTGAGTGAGAAAGACAAGTTTCTTTCCTTGAGGGATCTTCTTGAGGAGTTGTTGGATTTTTTTCTCGAATTTGGGATCATGGAGTGAAAATCCTCCGCCGCCATATCCATAAAAAACAACGTTGTCGATTTCAAAGAAGCTGTCGTGAAGGTTGATGATTTCTTTGTGCCTTTGGCTGATATGCCTGACTTCTTCTGCTGTTTCATGGTTTCCTGGAATGAGGAGGGTTTTCTTTTTGAAGGAGAGGATTTGTTTTACAGCAAACTCTAAGTCCATGCCGAAGTTGCTGATGTCGCCGCAGCAGGCGACGATCTCAGGATGGTCATTCTTGATTTTTCTTTTGAGGGTTGCAAACGCTTCTGGGTCTGCGTGGATGTCTGTGAATGCGAGGATTTTCATAAAGAAAAAAAAGAAAGGGTATTGAAAAGTCTTTCTATGCCTCGTCGTCGAAGTAACCGAGCATGAACCCTGCCTCTGCTGAGCTGATCTCGTCGTCTTCAAGCAGGCGGTTGATTTCTTTTCTTAGTCTTGACTTTCTCATAAGACCCTCACCCCCTGTATTTTTATCTTTCTGTCTACAGGCAGGGAGCTGATCTGCCTGCTGAACAGTCTTGATATGGTTTCCAGTTCTAAGTCTGCTTTCATCATCGCCACCTCCACAAGTGTTTAGGATATCTTGGCTGTCTTGCTTAAAAAGCGTTACGCGCGGTTGTCGTTGATGTCGCGAGCAAATCTTTTAATCATCTGAGAAGTAGTCGAGCTTGCGCATCCTGCCTTTTTCTCCATGGTAAATCTCTTGGAAGGTGATGTATTTTCCTTCAATGAGGTCTTTGATTTTTCTTTGGAAGGTTCTGTAGCTGCGTTTGCCGCCTTGGTGTTGGTAGAGGACAAAGACGTCTTTGGTTAAGGCTCCAGAGTTTTCGCTGAGGAGGGTGAGGATCGTTCTTTCTTCTTCGTCAAGCATCGCGACAGCTTTTGCCTTGAAGTCTCTGAGTTTTGTGAGTGCGAGGTCGATGTGGTGTTGGATGATTTTTTTTGATCCCGAGGCCTCCGCGTTAAGTGTTGTTTCTCGTAAAAGGTACAGCCCTGTGCGGATGTCTGCCGCTTCGTGGGTTGTTTTGGAGATGATAGTCAAAAGCTCTTCGCTTAAAATATTTTTTGCAAGTGCGTATTCGATGCGTTGGTTGAGGATGCCATGAACTTCTTCGAGTTTGTAAGGCTTGAACTCAAGTATCTCTGGAGTGAGGCGTGATCTGACCCGCTGGTCGAGGTTTGCGAGGAACGCTTGGTCGTTGGTGATGAGAATGATTGTTTTGCGGTAAACGTCTTCGAGGAGGGAGTATAAAAGGCCGTTGTCCTCAAGCTTGTCAATCTCGTCAAAGACCAAAACTGCTGCTTTTTTGTTGATGAGTTGTGCTACGATTTTTGTGAGCTGGTCGAGGCGTTTGTTGTGTGTCCAGGTGTAACCAAGTTGCTCGCAGATGTCGCACACGAGCTTGAAGGAGGAGTCTTTCTTCCAGCAGTTGAGGTAGATGCAGGAAACATCTTGTGTTTCGTTTTCTAGTTCGCGGAGTATTGCCCTGATTGCCGCCGTTTTTCCAATGCCCGGTGCCCCTAAGATGACGAGGTTTCTTCCCGTTTTTTTTTGGAGCAGAGGTTGGATGCAGGTTGCGATATGGTGTTGTTGGTTTTCTCTGTACTTGATGATTGGCGGTAAGTACTCGTAATCTAATGCTGTCTCGTTTGTGAATAAGGTTTCGTTTGATTTGAGTCTGGTGTCGAAATGTTCGGACATTTTAAATTTTTTCAGGAGTGAGAAGTTTTTAATGATTTCTGTGGTGGACAAGCTATGGGTTTTTTGAGTTGAGGGATACTGATGTTTGGGGGAAGCTGATGGCGGAGTTTGCAGAAAACTTAATAAAGAACCTTATAGAGAGAAGGTGTATGAACTTTAAACCTACACTTGTTAAAATGATAATAAGTTTTGTCATCGCTTTTGTGTTGGGTATTCTAACTTACATTTTAGCTGGTTGCTCTGGTTGTTCAGCGGAAGGTATGAGATTTCTTAAATTAACAAGTGGATCCACAACTTTTTTGATAGTTCTCGTTGTTGTTTATGTAATCTGGAGTTTTGTTGAGAAAAAGAAATGAAGCACGATTTTTTATAATTTATTAGATTTCTTTCACTCCATCCTTAGTCAATGCAAGAAAGCGAATGCCAAAACCAAGTTGTAAGAGTGCCGAGAGGATTGCCATGTGTTCTTTGCCTATTCCTGAGATGAGATTGACTGCAACCTCTGTGCCCTTTAGGTGGTTTTGTAATTGGCCTTTGATGTCGTTGCGTAATTCTTCTGTTCCTCTGCGGCTGTCGACGATGACGAAGTTTGCTTTCTTTTCTGGATGGAAATTTTCTTTTCCAAATTCGTTGCAAACCAGGAAGATGGAATCCCACTCGTGCTCTGCGATCATTCTGCTGACATGTCCCCATGTTCCTTTTCCAGTGCTAAGGCAGGCGACGAGATCCATAAAGGGAGGAAAAAACGTCTTTTTATAAAGATTTGGATGGTTTTTTCGGAAAAAGAGGATTTGAAGGTGTGGAAAAATAAATTTTGGAATCTACAAGAAAGAAGGGCCTATTATTTTACTTAAAAGAGGTTTAATTTAAAGGAAGAAAGGGAATACTGGGAGTTGTATCTTTTGAAATCAAGGTATTATCCATATCTTTTTCAACCGCTCGCTCAAGAGAGGAAATTTCTTCTTCAATCATTCTTGGTTTTTCTTTCATTCCAGTTCAATGTCCTCTTGGATGCCTAATTCTTTCATTTTCTTTTTTATTTTGTCTTTTAAGTCTAGTTCTTTCAGTAATTCTTTGTACCTGTTTCTGATGGTGACTTCTGTGACGCCTGCGACGTCTGCTACTTCTCGTTGGGTTCTCTTCTCGTTGTTCATTAACGCAGCAACATACAAAGATGCGGCAGCGATTCCTGTAGGCCCGCGCCCTGAAGTTAATTCTGCTTCTCGCGCTTTGTTTAAGATTTCAATGGCTTTGGATTGGGTTTCTGCGGTGAGTTTGAGCGCTGACACGAATCTTGGTAAGTAGTCAATAGGGTTGCTCGGTAAAATTCTAATGCCCAATTCTCTAGTAATAAAACGGTAGGTTCTTCCGACTTCTTTCTTGTCAATGCCTGAGGCTTCTGAGAGCTCGTCGAGTGTTCTTGGGACTTCGTGGCGTCTACATGATGCGTAGAGTGATCCTGCGACGACTGATTCCATAGATCTTCCGCGCACGAGTCCTCGTTGGACTGCCATAGTATAAATTCTTGAGGCTTCTTCTTCTACGGATTTTGGTAATTTCAAATAGGAGGAAACCCTTTTGAGTTCAGCGAGGGCGAGTTTTAAGTTTCTTTCGATTGCTGTTGAGATTCTGTGTTGCCATTTTCTTAATCTGAAGAATTTGTTTTTTCCTTTTGCGCTGAGCTGGTAGATGTCTCCTTTTTGGCCGATGTCTGTTCCTAAACCTCTGTCATATTTTGTGTAGCTGAGAGGTGAGCCTGTTCTGCGCTTTTTTGAAGTTTGGTCTTCGCTGAATTCGCGCCATTCTTGGCCGAAGTCAATCATTTTTTCTTCGATGACAAGACCGCAGTCATTGCATGTTGCTTCTCCGCGGTCCTTCTGGATAAGGAGATTCGAGCCTCCACATTCTGGGCACTTCTTGATGTATTCCGCTGACATGTCCCCTCGAGCGTCTCTATGAAGTTCACCACCCCCTAATAACTTCATAAAAACCTTTATATAGTAAAGAAGGAAGTTATATATAAACCTTCCGAAATTTGTGGGCAGTCTTGGGAAGGGGTGTTTTTGGCTAAAACAGGCTTATTTTATGGTTTTAAACGGTGATGTTCGAGGCTGGAAATCCTTATAAGCAAGCCGGAAATCCAGTGGTTATGCGTAAATCTTTCGTTGCGATTGTGCTTAGTTTTTTCTTTGTGGCGCTGAGTGTTTTTGCCTTTAATACCGTTGATGAGCATAATCTTGTGCTTGATTTCAAGGAGAATATTAGTCTAAATCTTGAGCAGTACAGTTATGTGAACATTAGGACGCGAGAGGGAAGCGCGATCACGGTTGAGGTTGGTGAGAGTAAGAATGATTTTTTGCTTAAATCTATTGAAAGGGATGGGTCTGCGACGCTCGTGTTTAAGGATAAAACAAGGACTGAAGAACTTCTACTAGGATTGGGAGGAAGGCCAACCCAGGTTCAAATCCAGGATGAGATTCCTGTTATTTTTGTGGAGAATATAATCTTCCATCCTGGCGAAAGCGCTGAGGAGCGTAATATTGTGCTGAAGTTCACGGTTCCTGTCGTGAACAAGTTCAATAAAAAAAGAGATGTTGGTGATAAAGAAAGGAAGGGCGAAGATAAGATTAATAATCCTGAAGAACTTCCAGAAGTGAAGGGAAATAATCTTGGTAGTGATCCTTCTTCTGTAAGAGAGAAAGATCCTTACCTAAAATATTTTCTTGCTGTGATTATTGTCCTCTTGATCATCATCGTGGTTCTCGGGCCGAAGCAGAAAAAGCCTGAGATGAAGCGGGAAGACAAGCCTGTGAAAAAGCTAGGAAAGAAAGATTCTACAGAAGAACAGCGTTCAGAAAACCCTGTTGACCGGGACGAGAAGTAATTTTTGCCTTTCCGAGTTCTGTTTCTACGATTGCGCCCTTGGTAAGGATGTTTCTTCGGACGAAATTCCTGTTTGCTGGGTTTTCGACAACAGTCTTGATCTCAACGAGCTTTGCTTTCCCTGATTTTTTATCAAAAACATTGGCTTTGTTCACGCTGAGTGAGACAAGTTTGGGGTATCCTCCTCTTGTGCGTCGTTCTTTGTGGGAAGGCTCTCCGATTTTTGTGAACGTTGGAAGGTTGCCTAAGCTATAGGATTTTTTCTTGTTTGCTGCAACATATCTTCCACCTGTGAGTTTTCTTCTCGAGCGTGCTTGTGAGACGACCATGTGTTGCTGCAAGCGCCTTTTGTTTAAATAACTTTTGTTCAAAAACGTTTTTGTGTTAAGGCAAGCGAAAGCCTTAAATAAATGGCTTGAGGGCACCTTCGTACCATGATGGAAACACGGTCTTCGATGGAGTCTCGGCCTTTGGACACGTTGAACGAGGCGAGAGGGAAGAATGCGATTGTTGAATTGAAGAATGGGAAGCAGCTTGTTGGAAAGTTAAGATCGTTTGACATTCACGTGAACACCGTTCTTGAGCATTGTGAGGAGAAAACGAACAGTGAGATTTCGAGGAAGTTGGGAACAGTGTTTATTCGGGGAGACACGATTGTGTTTATTTCTTTAGCGTGAGGCCATGACCAAGGGAACGCCCGCGATGGGTCCGAAGGGGAAGAAGAGTAAGTTTGTTATTCGTTGTCGGAGGTGTGGCAAGCGTTCTTTTCATGTCAGGAACAAGATGTGCAGTAGTTGTGGCTTTGGGAAGAGTGCGAAGTTGAGAAGGTATGGTTGGCAGACAAAGTGGAGGGGGAAGACAAAGCGAGCTAAAAATGATTAAACCGTTGTTGTTGGAGTTGAAAGCGATTCTTAGTCACATCTTGAATATTGAGAATAAGGTATTGCGCAGAAAATCCTTGGAGTTTGCGATGGAGTTGTTGTCTGAGGTGGAGATGGATTACACAAAGGCTGAGAAGGCGTTGAAGGCTGAGATTCAGGGCAAGAGAGAGAAGGCTGATGAGTGGATTGAGAAGATTTTAGAAGATGTTGATAAGATTGAATATTCAGAATGATTTTAGTTTTTTTTGAAGTAATTGAAGAAATTATTTTTTAACAAATTCTACATTAGGAAAGTGGCGAAATCCTTCATCGCCTGTAAGAAACATTGCGTTCATTTTTAATGCTAAGTGGTATCCTATTGCATCTGGAATGGAAAAGGATTTATATTTCTTCTTGAAAGACATAGCCTTTTTTAGTGTTTCAAGATCCACCTCTACAAGAAAAGGAGCGTACTCATTAGTATAGTAGTCAGCTTGTTCTTCTTTTAGTTCTTTTTTAAGGTTGTAATTTAGTTCTGCAAGGTTGAAGATAGATGTTATTGCTGGAACGTTCTTGTATTTTTCGTAAAGGGGATTGCCTCTGATAATTTCAAAAAAAGCATAGGTGTCAAAAAAGAATAGTTGTTCATTCATCCCAAGAGTCTTTATCCCCTTGTTTGAGAATTTCCTCTGTAGTCTTTCTGAATTTTGCAGTTCCAAATGTCTTTTTGAGGGCGTCTGTTTTTTTGGTGAGGAATAATAAAACTTTGTCTCCTTCTTTTAGACCTTCTTTTAATGTCACGCCTTTTGGAACGAGGACGCCGAAGGAATTACCCCATTCTTTGAGTTGTGATTCTACTTCAATCATTTTAATTATACACGTATAACTTATTAATATAGTTTTCTCTTTCTTTTTCGTAAAACTTCAAAACTCATATAAAGAGAGAATATCTTTACTTTGGAATGCGGGGATACCGAAGTGGACAAACGGGCCAGATTTTAGATTCTTTAGAGAAAGAACTAAAAGGCTTAGCTTAGGTGGTTGTTTGAAGAAACCTGGTGGCTTAGTGCCTTCACAGGTTCAAATCCTGTTCCCCGCATTTCATGATCTTATTCTGAAGAATCTGGATTTTGTTGGTTTAAGATTCTAGTGCTTTAACAAAGGCTTGTTTTTGGAATGCAAGAAGTAGAAGGACAGCGAGAAGGAAGAGTGCTGGAAGGAGGATGGACATGTTCACATAAGTGAAAACGAACACGAGCGAGATCAGAGTAAGGTAAATAATTCCTAAGAGGGTGAGAAGGAAAAGTCTCAGCCATATTTTCTTAAAAGTGTGAATGCCAAAAAAGAATAGTTCTTTGAGGGTGAGTGTTGGTTTTCCTATGATGATGAGGAAGAAATACACTGCTGTTAAAAAGAGGACGAGGAGGAAAGAAAAAATAATCCAGGACGATTGGGTATCTTTGAACAGGATCAAGGAGAGTATATCGAGACTATACAGAATCAGGAAAAAGAAGAGCGTGAGAGGAAGCAGAGAGGATAACGCAAACCTCTTCCAGGAAACGTTGGTGAAACCTCTCCATGACAGCCAGCCAATGGTCATCCAGAGAATGATGACAGCCAAGGGAAAGAGGACGCTGTTTAAGAGCAAAGACTTTGTGGTGATGCTGTCTAGTGTTGAGATTGTTTCTTGGGCGCGTGCGACTTCTTCTGCTGAGGCGTCTTCCTTGCTGAGGATTTGTTCTATTTCTGCGATTTCTCCTGAGAATGCTTGGATATCTTCAAAGTAGGTTTTTGATTGTGTTCTGACAAAGAGCAGCAGGGAGAGTAAGAGGATGGTGAGGAGAAGATCAAAAAAGAACACCTTCAAAAAATTCTTATTAAACAAAGCGCTTGCTTTTTTCATAATTTTTCAACCCGCAACACATCTGGAGGAGCAAAATAAAACCTATATGTGCCCTGAGGAACCTCCTCAGTCTTCGTCTCGGTCACCGTCGCCCGCGTCATTCCCCCAACAACACCTTTGTTATTTGTGCTGAAATAGAAAAAGGTAATCCCGTCATGGGTATTAACATTAAGGATATAAACTCCTTTCACAGCACGCCCGCCAGCCAATCCTTCCCGCAAGGAGATGTACTCTTTCCCGCGTACAGGCTCTTCTTTATCTATTAATCTAAAAGCCGGATTCAAAAGCGTCGGACTTATCTCAGAAAACAAGAGATCGGAA
>Ga0209542_10000886_pt1 | contig 71099 bp, 80 predicted proteins | sample RifCSPhighO2_01_FD_184028 | JGI IMG/M metagenome (GOLD analysis project Ga0209542, IMG submission 184028) | Soil microbial communities from Rifle, Colorado - Rifle CSP2_plank highO2_0.1 (SPAdes) (version 2) | ecosystem: Environmental > Terrestrial > Deep subsurface > Rock core/Sediment ...
TCGCCTCTTTTATCAATATTCGTCTCGCCCTTAATTATTTCCCCGTTGCTAGTTTCGCAGTAAAGTGTCAGATCCATTGTGCTAACTGGAATTACTTTTCCTCTAATTCTCAGAAGTCCCCGGATTGCATCAACACCCTCGTTGATTCCATGGTATTTTTTTTCAGCAGAATTGGCGAGTAAATCTCTTAACATTGGAGTCTCTAACTGTGGAGTTTCTTCCCTATTATTAAGTAAAGCAACGGCGTAAGCAATCTGGTTGGGATCTTCCATTAGTCCATATAAACAAAAAAAGTAGTCTCCAGGAGGCATCACTCCAAATTTAATTCTGGCTACACCTGATTTGCTACCATTATCCCAAGGACCAAATATAGCAGTATTATATTCAGGATAATTACGATCGGTTAGACCACAAAGCGCAACAAATTGTCCACCACCACCACCTACAGTGACAACTTTTTTTGCAAATGGATATTCAGAAATTCTTCGTTCCATATTTAAGACTCATAGTATAACATATAGATACTAGTTCTGCAAGTTGGTATTTTACTTATCATAACACTTAATTTCAAGTGCCATTATTAATCTTTGTCCTGAAGGCTAGAAACTGGTATAATTGCTGGGTTAGCCGGAGTGGTGGAATGGTAGACACGCAGTGTTCAGAACGCTGTGAGCGTAAGCTCGTGGAGGTTCAAATCCTCTCTTCGGCACCAATGCGGACGTGGCGAAATGGTATACGCGTCACCTTGAGGTGGTGGTGCCCGAAAGGGTGTGGAGGTTCAACTCCTCTCGTCCGCACATAGGGATTAGGAACTGTGCAGGTGTTGACTACGTCAACTCGCTTGCGGTGAGAACAAATCCTGTCCCCGGCACAGATTCTGGTATAATAGGTTATTCGGAGAAAACTCTTTGAATCTGTATTAGCAGACCAAGGACAAAATGAAGTGAGGACTCTTCAGCCCCGCCGAGGCGGGTCGCAAGAGTCCAAATCTTCGATTTGGACTCTTAGCTCAGTTGGTAGAGCGCTTCATTTACACTGAAGATGTCAGAGGTTCGAGCCCTCTAGAGTCCACATTAAGAGACTGGGTCTTTTTAAACTCTTCGTTTAGAGCGATGCAATTCTCTAAACTAGCGGTTCCAGAAATCAATTCCTGGTATGTATTTCATGGCCTGTATTTGAATTTAAAAGGATGTATTAATTCGCATCTTCTTAAAATCATCATCTAGGGTAAATACTTCATCTAAATTGAAGCTCTTAAGAAGGGTATATGAGGTTGCATCAGTGAAGGAAATTTTGTGATCAGAGAATTTTAAGAATACAGGTTCCGCTTTCTGAAAAATGCCTGAATCTACTTCTAAAACTGTTAATTCATTTGAGGCTAACACTTCTTTAATTAAATTAGTTGCCAATTTTGCCCCATGACTTCCAGCCCTATAAACACATCTGGTATACAGCTCATCAAGAACATAATCAGAAGTAATAAATTGAGCTCTACTCTTCTTGTAAACTTTATATTGATTAACAACTTTTCCATGGAAAGATTCATCTTTGAGGATAAGTGCCATAAAGGCACTGGTGTCAATGAAAACTTTCATTAGTCTTGCAGATATATTTCATCGCTATCAAGTGCGAAGTTAGTAGGTTTCTTGGAATTTATGTGAATTGCCCCTACCAGTTTATCAAAGTGGGTATAATTAGAAGGTTGATCTAGCGTTTTTGAAAATATTTTAGCAACCTGGTCGGCAAATCTATCTATTGCACCTTGTATCAATTTTGATCTGGAAATATCGGTTTGTTTCCCAAGATCATCGAGTATGGAAACAGAGTGTTGATTAAGGTAAACCTGGTATCTTTTCATATATACATTAAATCATATGGTGTATATTCTGTCAATATCTTAAAAGTTCGTTTGCAAGCGAAGCGAACAAGTTTTTTCTGGGTCTAGAAAGAGACACCACGTTCCTGATAAATTTTTTGAATTAGGGTTAACCTTGGATCAACCTCAACAGTTTCGACAATTTCAGGTGGTGTTTGTTCTGAGCTTTGAAGAGGTTGTGGTGGTAAGGTGGCCAGGCTTAAGGCCAAGAGACTATTGACCATTACGTGCTTAAAGGCTCCTACCCTTTCTTTCATATTTGGATTGTATTATACTTACTAGGTGGATCAAGTGCTACGCTCTTTTGCTATTTTGGCTTCAACTTTTTTAGTAATGACTTTAGTCTGGAATTTAAACCCGCGGTTTCCCAGGATGCCCTATGACCCATTTGTCTCCAAACTAGGTTTCTCCCTCTACCTCCCAGTTTTCTCAGCAGTCGTCATTGCAGTCTTGATTACTTTTCTTCTGAATCTATTTCCAAAGTAGCAGGTATTAAAGCTTTAGCTCTCTCAATTGAATGCTCAAGAACTTCAGCGATGTAGCTGGTTTTATTTTGCCGTGGCTACCAGAAGCTTTCCTTCGATGTCACTGGATGTGCTTATGCAACATCCTGAAGCTGTACAGTCTGTGGTGGCTTTGGCTTATGCGCACCCAGATTTGATAGAGGTTAACCGTGAACCAGTCCCTAGTACAGATCTTGATGAGATTCGAAAAAGCTTTCCTAATGTGGTTAATTTCTTTGAAAACGACGCAACTCAGGAACTATTAGCTGGGGCACCTTTAATACAAGCCAGAGTTGCCGAAGAAAGACAGCTGTTTAGTCTTCTACCAGCCGAAGTTACTGCAGGTATTAAAGATATAGAATTAGTGATGAGGATTTTAATTGAGAATGGTTCCAACAGAAGCCAGACCGCCGAGGATTATTATGCAGTTATATCTGCCCATAAGCTTTATGGTGATATGGCAACTCGTCTGGAAGATAGTGGAGAAGACAAGTTTATGGATTCCCAAGAGATCACTAATTTTTATGGAGTGGTTGGCCAAAGATTATTAAGAACTGTAAGGCTGTTTGAGACTAATGTTGAGGGTGTTGACTTAGATTACAAGACCAGACACGCTGTTAGGGAAACTGATTATCGAGGCGTGGTGGCTCAGATTGCTACACTAATGAGAGTTGCGACTGCTTTAGTTAGTACTCATGATAACACGTTAGCTGGTAGGATTAAAGGTTTGAAGGCTGATATTGAAAGCTTGAATTATTACCTAGATGATAAATTCCCTGAAAGACGAACCGAAAGAGAAAGGTATGCCTGGGCTGAAGTACCTGGTGGTCCAGATCTTACCAAAGCTGAAATGACTAACTCCCTTTGGGGCGGAAACGGTTAAGTAATTCACTAACTAGTTGCCTTTTTTATCCAGAAATATTAAAATACCCTCAAGCCACAGTTGCCAAGTTGGTCAAGGCGGGCGCCTGAAGAGCGTCTTATCCGGGTTCGATTCCTGGCTGTGGCACCCTTCACTACGTTCAGGGTAAACTGATAATGGGTCATTTTGTTTATATAGTCGAATGTAATGGAGGAAGTTACTATACAGGTATAACTTGGAATTTACAGAAAAGAATTGGAGAACACAATCGGGGTATTAAGACCCCTCTCCAAAAGAGTAAATTGCCAGTAAAACTTTTATTTTGGGAAATGTATGAGACCAAAAGTGAGGCCGCTAAGAGAGAGAAAGAGATTAAGGGCTGGAGAAGATCGAAAAAAGAAGAACTTATTAATAGTTTACACTGAATCCGCTATAGACGGATGAAGTGCGGGAGTAACTCAGTGGTAGAGTGCCTGCTTGCCAAGTAGGATGTCGCGGGTCCGAATCCCGTCTCCCGCTCCAAAAAAATCCGGCCTATGATAGACCGGATTTCGAATAAGTTCCCAAGTTCTTACTTCTTTCCCATCAATCCATACCATTTCCAGAGCATAGCTACTCCACCCAAACCTACCAATATATAAACAAACTTAGCTATACTCATTCCGAGAAGTGATTCAACTAAGTTCATACCAAGTAAGCCGTATAGCCCCCAATTCAAAGCTCCAACAATCACTAAAACCATTGCGACTGTATCCAGTGTTGACATTTTCATCTTTACCTCACCCCCTCTAGATTATTGTAGACACATTTGGGTAAGTTAAGTCAAGAGGCTGTCTCAGGCTCTGAGTCAGTTTTTGATTTCTTTAAGTTAGATTTTGCAGACGCCAACTGTTTTTTTGCATCTTGTTCCAGATCCTTGGCCTTATTCTTCCACTCATCGAGTCTTTTTGAACCTTCAGTTTTTAAGTCTGTGACAGTCTTCTGGAATTTTTTTCGGTTATCCTTATCTGATAGTGCCACTGCTGCGGCACCTGCTGCTGCACCAATTACTATACCTGCTAAACCGACTGTTGCCGGATTAATCCCTTTTTTATCGTTTGTCACAATTTCACCTCCCTCTTTTCTTTAAAAAAATATTTAGTCCTGTTAAGAAAGCTGTCAGGACACCGGTTTTGATTTGATTTTTAACTGCCTCAATATCTTTGGAGATGTCGCCAACAGAGTCAAGAACCTGTCTTAGGGATTTTAAAGTTACAGCTAGCTGAAATGCTGCGAAGGAGACAAAGGCTGTTAAAACGATGAACCCAAAAGCGATACTTAGATAAAGCACATCCTGAGTAATCATAGATTTTATTCTACCACATCGTGTATACTCAACCAAAATTATGATAAATAAGCTGATACCAATCCTTCCACTAGCCATGGTGTTCATAGCCAATCTTTATCAACCATTTGATGCTGACCTAGGTTGGCATTTAAAGTACGGTGAATATTTTTTTGAGCATGGCCAGATTCTAAAAGAGAACTTATTCGCAACAGAGATGGCTGATTTTCGCTGGGTTAATAGTTCATGGGGAACTGACTTAATTAGTTATTTATTCTTCCACAATTTTAGCTTTATGGGATTAACCATTTTGTCTGCAGGGATAATGACCGCTACTTTCTACTTTTTTAGTAAAGCCTTTAGGCTAACTACCTGGCAACAAACTCTACTTTTTCCTATGATTTTGTATTTTACAGAGCCGGTGGTAATAGTCTCTTTTCGTGGTCAACTGCTTAGCTTAATGTTGCTGGGGCTGTTAGCCTGGATTTTGAGAATTTATATCGAGAGGCCCAAAATTGGCTTGATACTTCCGCTACTTTTTATTGTTTGGTCAAATTTGCACGGGGAATTTTTATTAGCATTAGCAGTCATGGGTTTGTGGTTTTTCTTTAATCTAGTGAGGGTGGTTTGGGAGGTTAGGGATGTTAGGGAGGTTATGGAAGAAATTATTTGGAGTGGGGTTATTATGATGGGTTGTGTTGTCGCAGCTTTGATTAATCCTTTTGGGATTGGAGTGTATCAAGAGGCCTTGAAACACTTTGCCAACCCTTGGCAGCAGTATGTGGTTGAATGGTTACCTTTTGATGAGTTGAGTCACTTTTGGTGGAATCAAGTTATAACTGGTATACTAATCCTTTTTGGGCTACTGTTTATCTTTTTTGAGGGTAAAATCAAGGCTAAATTGCCTTGGATTGGGGTTAGCCTAGTGATGCTTTTCATGAGCTTTGCTGTTAAAAGATATGCTTGGTTAATGTACTTTTTGTCGCTGTCATTAATTTATCCACTGCCCGATTTTGTGAAACCCAGCAGTGAGAAAGTAACAAAGTTAGCCAGTTTAACGATTTTAAGTGGTCTGATCATATTAGTAGTTTTCTTAAAGTGGCCTCTTAGCCAATTTACTAACTACAACTGGGACAGTTACTGCCAAAAATACTCCCACTGTTCACCAGAAGCTGTCCAGTTTCTGATTGACAATAAATTAGACCAAAACCTGCTGACCTACTATAACTGGGGTGGCTGGATGATTTGGAATTTTCCCGAGATTAAGCCCAGTATTGATGGCCGGATGCACCTTTGGCAGGATGACAACGGTTACAGTGCCTTTGCTTACTACTATCCATTTGAACAAAATATGACTGACATCAATCGCTCCAAGTATAAAGTAGTTTTAATGGGCAAAGAAAAACCAATGGCTAAGCGATTGGCTGAGTTGGCGAATGAGGGTAAATGGAAGCTAGTTTACGTAGATCAAACCGCTGTAATTTATATTCGCCTGAAAGAGCATATTGAGTAAGCAGAGCTTATCTTCAGTAACACGCACTTTGACTTTAATCTTATAGTATGATATAATACATCCCAGAAATTAAACTTATAAGTTTAATAATATATATGATACCAAGTTTACCCCTTATGATTGCCTCTTTCTCTCTGCTGGCCACTTCGGCTGGAGTTCCCCAGTGGAGCCCTGAGGAAAAGCTGCTTTCTACGCACACTATCTCCTTAGAAACTAGGCACCCTGCCCCACTTGCTAACAATGTTTACAAGGACAATATCTTACTAAACCTTGCCTATCTTGACGGACGCGTTAAATCTAAGTCTGATATTAACTGGGATCTTCTTAGGAGGCCTTATGTTTTTGAATATAGATTAAACCCAGGAGAGACCTTTAGCTATCACGAGGTGGTATTACCGGAATACAACGGTTTAATTACCAAAAATACTAACTCCCACTTTAATGGCCTAGAAGGCTTTAAATCAGATGGTTACTTAATGGGTAATGGCGTTTGCCACTTAGCTTCTTTGATCCATTGGTCAGCTACCGACGCAGGTTTATTATCTGTGGCTCCGACTAACCATAACTTTGCTAATATTCCAGAGATTCCTCGCGAGTATGGGGTTTCAATCTATAGCACTGGTGCTAAACAAAACTTGTATATTACTAACAACCTAGATTCACAAGTTATCTTTAGGTTCCAATACATTGATAGTGAATTAACTACTTCAGTGTTTGAAATTAACTAACTGGCTCTCCCTTTTCAGGCCCATCAGTAGCGAATTTGTAAGCGTCAAATAAAGTTTGGTGCATTTCATCTAAATTAATCCCCTCAACCTGAAAGTTTCTTCTGAATTCAAGTTCTTTCTTGCCATTTTTAGGGTAATAACGTGATATTACACTTACCTCTTCCCCATTCGTAATAACAGAAAGGCTAAACCTATCTACACTTGAATGTGGTGACCAAATTAAGGATAAATAATATTCTGAAGTACTACATAGATTTGGTTTGTTTTTATCTGATTCCAGAAATACAAATTCGGGTCTAAAAGATGGATGTACAGTAGCAACCCTAAAGCCAGTTGAAAGTAAATTGGCTGCAGTTTTTTCGAGCTCTTCTTTTAGTTCTAGTTTTCCTGCAGTTTCTACATTAGCATCATATTGCTCCTGCGCTTTAGCTACCTGTTGTTCTACCTCTTTTATTTTTAAATCGATTTTAGCTTGTTCATGTTGCTCAACAGCCCTGGCTAAGCTAAATCTTTCGGTTTCCATGAATGCTTTTTACCACATTGCATTTAAAAATGCAAGACACTCCTATCCACCTGGGGGGTGGATTAGGTAGACACCTAGGGGTTTTCGGCAGTTCCCGACGTGCGAAGCTAAAACACACCCGGAGTGGATTACGTTGACACATCGGGATGTATTGAAGATAGTTGTCAAAGTTTGGTTGTAATTGGTTGTGATAGGATCCAGAGACCGGTTAGGGTGTAAATAATCATTAGAATTAACATTGGAATCTGGGAAATTACGGCTTGTTTTCTATCTTTATAGATCTCCAGGGCGATTAGATGAGCCAGGTAAACTGCTGCCACATGGCCAAATAAAATTAGAAATACTTGGGAGTGCCAGATAAATCCAGCATCTAAAAAGAGCTGATTTTGAAAATTGGCTGTACCAAACAGATTCCAGTTAAATCCAAATGGGTCAGAGATTAGCCTGAAAATCTCTTGTCCCTGATTAATTAGTAAAGTGTAATAATGAGCGATGTTATAAACTAAGGCAATTGGTATTAAAGAAAAGCTAAATTTGGCAGATAATTTTGTAACCGAAAGATTTGAATTAGTAATTAATTTCATTATATTAATAAGAAACAGGTAAACTGCCAAGAATATCAATGGCGAAAGTATTAGTCCCAAAGACTGTTTTAGAGCGACACTCCCAGGTAAGCTGGAGATAAATTGATACCAGACAAAAGTAGTATGTAGTCCATCAAAGGCAGTTGAGGAGAGCATAAAGAGAATGAAGATGACTAAACTAAATCTAGTTGGCTCACCCTCTAAAAGTCCAATGAATGGCAATCTTAGATAAATTTGTCCATTTTTAATCTCCAAGATTGATATCTTACCAAGTAAATTAAATAAAACACTAAAGGCTTCGCAGTATTTAAACCAATCTTTTTGACCAAAAAGGGTGATTCCCAGTGAATTAATGACAGTGTAGATTATCAATATTAAGGAAAGGATAAATGGGGTTACCCCTAGGAATAGTTCAATCCAAATTAACACCATGAAAAATACTAAAGCTGGAAAGTAGCCTAGTTTTTCTGGGTAATCAAAAAGCTTAGATTTAATCCCAGAAAAGCCGATCTTGAAGGGATTTATCACATTGTAGGTATTTCCAACTAAAGCTGTTAAATAATAAAACCCCAATAGAAAAATAATCCAGAAAAAGGTCATATTAAAGTTTAAAAGCGAGTTGTTTACCCCAAATAAGCCGGTCAAAATTGTTAGCAAAAATAAAAGCACACTGAAAGTTTTAAAAATCGCGACAACTATACTACGATCGGAGGATAGTTGTCTGAGCTTTACTGATTTAGAATGTATTTCAATAACTTTGTGATCCATGAAATAGCCAATGAACAGAAAAGAGATCATCAAAGTGGCACCGCCGCCGAAAAGATACAGCCAGAAAGGTACGGGTAGGTTATAAAGGGCACCAAATGCATGAGCATAGATAGGGTTTAGGTTACAGGTTACAGGGAACAGCAGAAAAAGCAAGCATGAAATGGCAATTAAAAATCTAGATAGCATTACTCTGGTGAAACCTCAAGCGCTCCGATTTCAGTTTTGGAGTTTTCTAGTTCAAATTCAAAACGGCCAGTTTTATCGGCAATAAACTGCAGTTCTGCAGGGACGTTCCTAGTTAGATCAATACTTTTGTCATAGCCATGGATGTGGAATTTTTCCGCTTCATCATTGGTTACCCGAATAGTAACGCTCTCCCCTTTTTTAACTTGGACTGTTTCTGGTCCTGTAACCAATTTTTTACCCTTAATTACTATTTCAAAGGTATTTTCAGAAGTTGCGATTTGGGGAGAACTGCTGGCTTCCTGGGTAGTAGTTACTGAGGTTGGAGTTGGGGTGCTAGTCTTTGATTTAACAAATAAGAACAAAGCTGCCAGCAAAAAAACCGCCATTACTAAATATAAAATTCTTTTATCCATGAGGGTATATTACCGTAAAAGAATTTTTCTTTCAAATACAGAAACAATTAGCTTGACTTCGAGCTTGAATTTGTTCTAATCTTAAAGTATGGATTTTGAGAAAGTGGCCGGAGCTCCGGCTGAAGCTTTGGAGCGAACCATTGATACCTCCAGGCAAATTGGTAAAACCATCTCTAGCCATGCTCACATTAAGAAAGCTAAGGCTTATTGGAAAACTCTTGGACCGGGATTGACAACCGGAGCCTCCGATGATGATCCTTCTGGTATTGCAACATACTCACAGACTGGTGCGCAGTACGGTTTTGGGCTACTCTGGCTTGCCTCATTTACCTTCCCACTAATGGCTGTGGTTCAGGAAATGTGTGCCCGGATTGGTCTGGTTACAGGCAGAGGTTTAGCAGCCAATATTAGGTTGTACTATCCCAAATGGGTGCTTTATCTCTGCACTGCCCTACTTTTTGGTGCCAATTCTTTAAATATTGGTGCTGATTTAGGAGCGATGGCTAAAGCCAGTCAGCTTTTGTTACCCAGTCTAAATTTTGAGGCGATGGTACTAGCCTTTGCATTTGTAGGTTTGGCTCTGCAGATTTTTACTACCTATGAAAAATATGCCAAATATTTAAAATGGCTGGCTCTAATTCTACTTTCCTATATCTTTTCGGCGATCAGCGTTAACCTAAATTGGGCTGATCTATTTAAGAATGCTTTTGTACCTTCAATTAGTTTCACCAAAGACCAGATTTTTATAATTTGCGCAATTTTAGGTACCACCATCTCCCCTTACCTATTTTTCTGGCAAACTAGCCAGGAAGTTGAGGAGCAGATTTTAGATGGCAAAATTACCTTGAAACTGCGCCAAGCTGAAACTACTGATCCTGAGATTTCCAATATGCGCCAAGATGTTTGGTCTGGGATGTTTTTATCTAACATAGTCATGTTTTTCATTATCGCTGCCTGCGGCGCGACTCTTTATGCCAGTGGCATTACTAATATTACAACGGCGGCTGATGCGGCGGAAGCACTTCGCCCCTTTGCCGGGGATAGCGCCTATATCCTATTTGCTTTGGGAGTAATTGGTACCGGAATGCTAGCCATTCCTGTTTTGGCTGGTTCAGCCTCATACGCCTTGTCTGAGAGCTTTGGTTGGAAATTTGGGCTCTACAGAAACCTAAAAGAGGCCAATGCTTTTTACGGTGTGATTATTATCTCCACATTAGTTGGTGTTGGAATGAATTTTGTTGGTATCGATCCAATTAAGGCCTTAATTTTTTCAGCTGTGGCCAACGGGATGATCGCTCCAGTAATTTTGGTTCTAATTGTGATGATGAGTTCGAATAAAAGAATAATGGGTAATCGCACCAGCCATCCTATCCTTGCCGCTCTTGGTTGGCTTATTACGGTAGTCATGATAGTTGCCGGAGTAGCCACAATCATCGCCAATTTTATCTAGAGCTTGACATTTTTAACAAAGCTATCGGCTAGCGCAACTGTCAGCCTGGAAAGGGAAAGCCCAGGATAATGGTGTAAACTCTGCTCTTTTGCTGTTTTGACTACATTGCTATCTTTTCTTAACCAAGATGCTGTTATATCCTGAATAAACATTTGGCCTCTAGGTTGAGAAATCCAGGATAAATGTGGATCTAATATAACTCTGATGTGTTTCTCCCCATGAGTTCCTTCAAGGTTGCAACTTAATCTAATTGAGGCTTCAAGTGCTCCTTTTTGGAAACGATCTTCAGTATAGCCATAAAATTGAATTCCCCAACCTGTGTATCCATCTAATCTAGGTGAAAAAAGATTAGAAAAATCTGTTAAGTGAGGATTCCTAAAGCTAGGATCAACATAAACAATTTGGTTGGGTTGGTCTGCACTAAACCATGGCTGATCCTTAATGGGATCAATAGTTTCAAAGAATAGTTGGTAACCCTCTGTTAATAATTTTTTAGTATCAGGTGATTCACTTTGAACGGTTACATTCCTTTGATGTTTTTTAACAGCTTCGAACCAAGTTGCCTGTCTTTCATCCAGCGGTATAGTTTGTGTTTCCATTAATCAGGATATTAACTCTTGTGCAATTCTCTGTCAAGTGTAGAATCTATTGCCCCTAAAGCTTTCGATCGAAAAGTTTAGAGTCAATAGGCACCTATTCGGAGTATTAGTAAACTAGAGAGAGTTTTTCTGGGGCTATAGTAGTTGGGCGAATTGTGTAGGTATTTCTGACGAGCGATGTTAGTCCAAAAGCTCTTGCCATAGTATTAAATTGACCATCGGCATTGATTACATATTCAAAAACCGTATAAACACCATCTAGGCGATGACTAATCTTTAGGTGGTCTTTCATGTATATAGTATCACCCTGATAAGCGGTTTTATCATTATTTGAGAAGGCTAAAGATTTACCAATCGGATGTGAATGATAGACAACCTGGGTATTCCAGGCTCTATAGACTGCTAGTTCATGGTGGCTCAATCTTGGAATATGAATTGAGTTTGGCCCACCCCTCACTTTGATAATTGTAGAGGTATATTTATCTTGATTAGTGAGAATTCGGCCACCAACTTCTCCCTCAGGATAGGTTCTAGCGTGTTCGACCATTAATCTTAAGAGGTAGTCATGGTTTTTTGGTAGCTCGTTCGGAATAACATCAATTAATGTACTATGTGGGTAATTAATTGCCATTTCTGTGACCATAAACAGCTATTCTACCAAATGATTTGGGGGAATTCAACTATAGGTTGAATTGAGAAAATTTTCATGATGTTGTATACTGGTAATATGCCCATTAGACATTACCCAAGAGTCCTCTCTTTTAAGTATGCATCTAGTGGAATTTATCAAGCCCTTAAGGAAGAACCTAATTTAAAGCTCCATTTCTTAGCTGGTTTTTTGGTCATTTTGGCCGGCCTTTTGTTGCAAATATCCAACCTGGATTGGGCAATTCTGATAATTCTTATTGGTCTAGTTATCTCTGTTGAACTTACTAATACCGCACTTGAAACGGTTGTAGACTCATTTACTGTGGCAGAGCATCCAGGTGCCAAATTAGCTAAAGATATCTCCGCTGGAGCAGTTCTGGTAGTGGCGCTTACTTCGGCAGTAGTGGGAATTATTATTTTTATGCCTTACCTGTTTTTGTAATAAATAAAGCTGCCAAGAAAGTCGTTACCAATGTGGCTGCCCATCCCAAAATAGCTTGTTGTTGAACCATTGCTTTTCGATTCTCGACCTCTCTCAAGGATCGGCCGACTAAAACAAAGCCTTCCCTCTCACCCTTAAAATATTTGACAACTGTGGAAATTCTGACTGAATCTTTAGGCTGCCAAGTTAACTTATGGATAGGATGAATTTTCGCATATTCCAAGACCCCCATAGGTAATTCAGGAGTATTATTTTCTAGAATGGCTGTGGAGAATATTGGTTCGCCCTTGGCAGAATATACAATCATAAAAATATCTAAGCTGGTGGCCAAGTCCACCTTACTTTGAACAATAAGTTGGTCAGGATCTTTACCGCCGGCCAGTTTAGAAGCGGTATCATCGGCTATTTGAATCTGAGGATCATTGGCGCTTTGCCTGATAGTCTGTTGAACAATAACGCACATAAGTAGCGAGAGAAAAGTGGTTGCAATTGCCAGGATTATCCAAAATTTATATACTTCAGGCAGTTTTTTAAACACATAGTCATTATACACATATTTGCTATATAATTAAATTATGAAAAAAATACTGACTTTAATATTGTTATTTGTAACCGGTTATTTGATATTTGTTTATGCTAGATTTTATTTTGTAGTTGGAATGAAAGACTTGCAGGCTCCAACTTTAACTCGCTACGTCATCAATGAAAAATCGTCAACAGGTTCAGTTAAATATCTGGCTCTAGGTGACAGTTTGTCTGCTGGAGTCGGTGCTAGTAATTACCAAAGAACATTTATCTATTTGCAGGCCAAGGAACTAGCAAAAAAAAATGGTCGGGTAACTGTAGTTAATTTAGGTCTACCAGGGGCCACCACCAAAGACCTTATCAAATCCCAGATACCTCAGGTGGCGATCGAAAAGCCAGACTATATTACTCTCTTGATTGGAACTAATGATGTCCATAATCGGGTTTCTGAAAAGCAATTTAGCAGTAACTTCAAGGTAATTCTGGATTCTATAATGTCCAATTCTAGTGCCCAAATAACGGTGATAAATATCCCCTATTTAGGATCTAGCCAAGCGATTTTACCACCGTATGACTCAATTCTAAACTACCAAACCAAGAAATTTAATGATATCATAGCAACTCTAGTTTCAGAACATAATCTAAAACTAGTTGATTTATACAGAGGTACTCTTGATGATTCGCATAAGAATCCGGATTACTACAGCCCTGATCTGTTCCATCCCGGGGATGTGGGCCATCAGCTCTGGAGTCAGTTATTAATTAATGCAAATTAACGTCCCAGATCCCATATATCAGACGATAGTGTTTACTGTTGCTCTCACGGCGGCCATACTCTTGTCCCTGAAAAAATCCAGCGGAGAAATAATGTCGATTTCTCAGACCAATCAACTAAAAGGGGTAGCTATCTTGATGGTTATTTTTTCCCATGCAGGTTATTTTCTTTCAACTGATACCAGATTTTTGTATCCATTGTCAGTAGCAGGAGGAGTTGGAGTAAATCTTTTTCTATTTTTATCAGGTTTTGGGTTGACCGCGTCATCCCTTAAAAACAAATTACCGGTTTGGTCATTTTATAAAAAAAGGCTGTCAAAGATTTTTTGGCCGATGTGGTTGGTAATAACGGTACTTCTGCTAGCTGACTACTTTATTCTGGGAATTAATTACTCAATGGATACAAAGCTGCAATCATTTTTTGGTTTTTACCCAAAAGCAGAAATCCTCCTTGGCCTTAATTCGCCTCTTTGGTACTTCACGCCGATTCTGTCCTACTATCTGATATTTCCTTGGGTCTTCTTGAAGTCAAAACCGATCATCTCCAGCATTATTATCTTGGGGGTTACCTTATTCCTGGTTAATCAAAGTTTGCCGGTAGATAAAGATGTGCTGAAACTATACAAGCTGCATGTATTAGCCTTTCCACTGGGGATGATGTTTGCTATCTTGTTGGGTAAATGGTTAAAAGAGCTCACCTTTGGCAAGCTCAAAATATTAAGAATCATTTTGATTCTAATTGGCGTAGGGCTTTTCGGGTATACCGCCATTCACTCTGGTGTAGGAGAATCAATTGGTTTAGAAGAGCGAGGTAGCCTAGTTAGCATGTTTTCCTTAATTACTCTGTTCTTACTGGTACCTTGGGAGTCGAGATTGTTAGCAATCCTGGGAATTTATTCTTATGAAATCTATCTGATACAGTGGCCTTTGATGCTGCGTTATGACTTTTTGTACAAATATCTCCCGGCTGGTATTGCTACTGTTGCTTATTTAGTGCTTTATGTTATAATCGGATTCTGTTTACATAAGGTTAGTACCACTTACTTTAGAAAAACATCACTGCCCTCTTGACCCCATTAAATCGGGGCTTGACTTTTTCAGTCTTATAGTATATTATACGCTGTGCAATGAAAACGCCCGCAAATAAAACATTATGGGATCTGTATTCAACTATGGGCAATTTTTTTATACCTAAAAATACTGAATATTCACCAAGCATAAATTCTGCCAATAAGTCTATAGCGGTGATAATTCCTACCTATAAGCCTACGGGTGCCACTACCCAACTAATTGATTCCCTACGAAAGTACTCGAAAGAAGCTTTAATTGTAATAGTAGATGATTCGACTCCATTAGTTGGAAGATCATTTAAAACACTGCAGGCAATAAAGAGATTATCAAGAAAGGACAATCGAGTAGTCTATTTAAGAACCCCTTTCAATACCCTAAAAGCCGGAGCTTTAAACCTAGGAATTAACTTTCTAGTTGGCCTTTCAAAAAAACCTCAAGTGGTCTTTACCCTCGATGATGACGTTAAAATAAATTCCCAAACCTTACCTTTAATGGTTAATGCGCTCTACTCAGACAAGAAAATTGGGGCAGTTTGTTCGCAGGCGATTGTAAAGAATAAATCCAAAAATATCCTGACGCGCTTACAAGCTTTGGAGTACCAAAGCTTTAATGTGACCAAAATCGCCGATAATGGTTTCCTAATGGGACCTATGGTGATGCAGGGAATGTTAACCGGATTTAGAATGACAGCTTTAAAAGAGGTTGAGGGTTACCGCTACGAACATTTGATTGAGGATTATGATATTACTGCCAGACTTAAAGTCAAAGGTTGGAGTGTCCGAATAGCCAGTCAAGCTAACGCCTGGACTAATGTACCTGAAGATTTTGAATCTCTTTGGAAGCAACGGGTAAGATGGAGTTACGGTGGTTTGCATGTTGTGGCTCAATACTGGAAGATAATGCCGGCCATCTTTCAAGACTTAGTTGGTCATTTCCTTTTTCTTTTAACTTTAAGCTTAGTGGCTTTGTCATTTATTGTTAAAAGTGACCAGATAAACAATTCAACTTTAGTTGCGGTTATGGCAATCTTGGCAGTTTTAAATTTTATAATTTCTTTTAGCCTTAGTGTCTTACAGCTTTGGGCTTATTCACAGAAGGATAAGAAAGATTGGTTGATTAAGCTAAGTATCCTTCCCGAATTTATCTATAGTAATGTTTTGACCTTAGTATTAGTAGGTTCATACTTATTCTTCCTTTACAATGCTGTCTTTAAATTAATGGTTGCAAAGCTAAAAATGCTATCTTTCCCCTATAGGATGGGTTTGGGTGTTTTTGCTAAATTTGGTTATTCAACAACATGGGGGACTAGGCAAGCATGAATTACTTAAAAGAAAGGAGCATAAAACTATGACTGATTATGGAAAAGGAAGCGTCTTAGGCGCTGCAAGCTTATTGCCAGCTACTTCTGCCGCAGGAGTATTCTTATCAGGTAGCACTCACCCAGCAATTATTGTTGGATTCTTGACTGTAAGTGTGCTATCGATTATCTATTTAGTCGCCCATACCAGCAGATACCTGAGAAATCGGGGTAGCTAAGGGATGATGAATATGAAAAAAAATGTTTATGCAGTGATATTAATTGCAGTAATTTTGGGTAGCCTGCTCCAGCTTGGACTTTTAGCCAAAGGGCTATCGCCACTAGTTGAGATAACTCGCGTGTTGGCTAATGAGCAGGATTTTCCAACTTCCTCAGAGCCGCTAAAAGTGGTTGGTTATACACCTAGCCGAATTACAATTGACAAAATTGGTTTGGATCTTCCTATTACTTCAGTTCCACTGGAGCACGGGACTTGGAAGGTTAACTCTGATGTAGCTAATTATGCTGAGGGTACCAGTTTAGTGAACGAAAAGGACGGTAACGTTGGGATTTTTGCTCATGATAAAGAAAAAGGCTTTACCAAAATTAAGCATTTAACAAATGGAGATGCTATAGTAGTTAGCGGTGATGGTTTTGTAGCCACCTATTCAGTTTCAAAGTTGACTATTGCAAAACCTATAGAGGTTGATGTATACTACGCAACTAGTAAGCCTCAGCTGACATTAGTCACTTGTGATGGTTTGTTTTCAGAGAAGAGATTTGTCTTGACAGCCGATTTAGTTAGTGTAAACAAATTATAAACTATGAATATCTTAAAATCATTTGGTAAAAATCTATTAATAGTACTAGTCATGCTAGCCTTTATCGGCTTAAATCCTTTTGCAGTCGTAAAAGCCCAAACTTATAATCCTGAAGCAAGAGTTTCGATTACTTTTGATGACGGTTTTGATTCAACTTATACTAATGCTTTACCAATATTGTCATCCAGAAATTTGCCTGCTACCGTTTATGTAACCTCGGGTTATATCGATAGCGGCATTACAGATGATGGTTTTCCATCAATGAGTTGGGCTGATGTTGTTAGCTTGCAGAATGATTATGGTTGGGAGATTGGGGCACACACTGTAAGCCATCCAGAGCTTCCACTTCTGACTGCAGCACAAATAATGGATCAATTCACTACTTCAAATTCTGCCTACGCCGCTCATGGTTTAAACGTTACTAACTTAGCCACCCCTTTTGGAGCATACGATAATGTGGTGCTGACTGAAGCTTTGAAATACTATTATACTCACCGAGGTTTTGCTGATATTAACTTTAATACTTTCCCTTACAATCGATCAGTCTTGCAGGTTCAATCAGTTACTTCAGTAACTACTCCTGCACAAGTTAAAGCATGGGTTGAAACTGCTATCTTGAATAGACAATGGTTAATTCTGGTTTATCATGATATTCAGCCAGCGTTAAATCCAAACTATGAATACACGACAACTATCTCTGATTTTACTGAAATGGCTGATGTAATCAAAAGTTCGGGTGTTAGTGTAAGTTCAGTTAGGCAGGCGGCCATTATTCCGGGGGCTAATGTTTTAACTAATTCTGGTTTTGAATTGGGACTAGCTACTGGGTGGACAACTGACCAAGCTAGCCAAATTACAGTAGATAGCGCGAATCACGGTAACTATCCTAGCCCAAATAATTCAATTAAAACAACCGGTTCAAGTACCTCAAATCACCTGTTTTCGACGTTAATTGATGCAGTACCCGGAGCACAATATTTAGTTCAGTCATTTGTAAATACAACTGGACTAACCTCAGGTGAATTTGGCTTCTACATGGATGAATACGACAGCAATAACAACTGGATCTCTGGACAATGGTTAGGATTGGTAGCTAATAACACCGTTGGCTTTTTCTCAAAAGTTTACAATGCAACCTCTGATTTAGTAGCTAGATTAAGGGTTCAAACCTATTTGACAGCTAACTCAGTTGGTAGCGTTTATGCTGATAACTTGGATCTACATAACTTAAGTGCTAGCCCAACACCATCAGGTTCACCAGATCCATCCGCCAGCCCATCTGGTAGCCCAATTCCTTCAGCCAGCCCAATTCCAACTGGAAATAATCTAATTGCCAATCCCAGCTTTGAAAGTGGTTTAGCAAACGGATGGACTACTGATAATGTTAGCTTGGTTACTCTTGATTCCAACAATCACGGCAGTTCACCATCGGCACAGGAATCAATTGCAATGGCCGGTTCTAGTGCCTCATCTCATCTCTTCTATGGTATGGTACCAGTTGATTTTAACGCTAGCTACTTGTTTAGTGCTGTAGTTGATGGTTCTGGAATAACCAGCGGTGAATTAGGATTTTACATGGATGAATATGACTTGGCGGGTAATTGGATCTCCGGACAGTGGTTTGGATCAGTGGCAAACGGAGTCGTAACCAACTTTTCAAGAGCTTACAAAGCTTCATCTAACTTAGTTAAACAGATTCGAGTTCAAACCTATATTCATACTGGTACAGTTGGAACAGGTTATGTTGATAATTACGAACTTTACAATTTGGCTGCTCCATCAGTTTCACCAAGTGCTTCTCCATCTGGAAGCCCTTTGCCATCAACTAGTCCTTCAGTTAGCCCAAGTTCCAGCCCATCGGCCAGTCCGAGTGCTAGCCCCAGCCCTTCTGTAAGCCCATCACCATCTCCAGTCGGTACTAATCTTGTTGCCAACAACAGCTTCGAGACATTGCTTACTGGTTTTGCAGCCAATTGGACTAAAGATAGTGAAAACTTCATAGTAGATATTACTTCTCAAGGAAATGATGGAACTAATAGTATCAAGTTAACTCCAAATACTGTCTATTCACACTTGTTTAGCGATCGGATAAACATTGTTGATACTACCAGAACCTACATCTGGAAACAAAACTTAAAATCTACTGGAACTGGTGAATTTGGTTTTTACATTGATGAGTATGACAGCGCTGGAACTTGGATCTCAGGTCAATGGAAAGGTGCGATCTATGCTGCTTTCAATGGAGATGCTCAGTTTAGCTATCTTCCAACCAGCGCTTTGGTTAAATCAATTAGATTACAATATTATTCTACCCCAGGCAGCTTATTTAACCTAATCATGGACTCAGTCTCCCTAATCTAGTTAATACCTTGAGTTAAATTATCTATTCCAAAAGCCACGTTTTTCCACAAATCCTTTTCTAAATTTGAGTTCAGCGACAAACTTTTCGACATCTTTAATGGTTGGCACATCCTCACACTCTACCTCAAGAGAAGAGATGACATCTTGAATTTCACTCGGAGAAAATCCACTGCTTTTTTCTACAATTGCCGAAAAAATATTAGGAGGTAAAGCCAGGTTTCTTCTCTCCATCTGCTTTTTTGTGATCGCGGCACGCTCTTGCTTATCTGGAATCCTATATTGCAATAGTTTGGATACCCTACGCATAACGGCTCTATCCAATTTTTCAGGTTTAGTAGTAGTTGCAAAAAAATGAAGATTTGCAGGCATTTCGGTGGCACCTACAGAATCAATTTCTAGCAAGCCCTCATTGCCATTGGATTGATCTATGTCTTCCAGTGCCACAATCAAATGATCTCGCGGGTGCATGTTGGCTGTCTCAACTAAATCTTCATAACTTGGCATATTTCTTCTTACTTCTTGGTAATTAAAAACTAACCCCTTGGCATTTTCTGGCAGATTAGACAAAAGTGCTTTTATTCCTAATGATTTCCCACTGCCAGGTGGCCCAACCACTAGTACAATTCTAACACCAGCAAGAGCTGGGTTATTCTCCTTGAGTCTTTTAATAAAGGTTTTGTAATAGTTCGTTTCTTCCTCATATCCGGCGATTTCACTAAAATCGACTACTTTCAAATCTGCCGGAACAAAACCACGACTGTTTTCCGTGGAGTATTTAAAAATCTTACCTCTTCTAAATATAGTACTACCCAAAAGAGTGTACAAATCATCCATCGACCATTCTCCTGACCTAATATTTTGGGCTAATTTGTGTAATCTCCCAACGTACTCTTTGTCCTCGTCTAAATAGTCTCTGATCTGTATCCCTTCGTTTACATCTACTCGGCACTCATGAGTTAAATCTTCAAATGCATTGACCCGTTCGGAAAGGCTAAAGTTGGAAGCAAAAGCTGCAGCTTCTCTAATGTAAGTCTCATGCTCATCTCTGGCATAAGTGGGAATGTCCTCACCTGAATTTTGGCTAATAACAATTTCCTCTACAAATGGTGCTTCTAATAACAATTCCGTTAGTAGAACATCATGAGCGTTGGCACCTGCGCCATACAATTCTGTGATGTTCTGTCTGACTGTTTCAATGGTTTTTAAGGCACTTTTTTTCTCGTAAGTTATATCATGAGAATCTTTTCTCCCCTCATTGGTTATAGGTTTATCCTGTAAATAATCAAAGATAGAAGCATAAGACTTAATATCATCATCTTCTTCTTCTTGAGAAGAACTAGGATTGTTTGTTCCTAGATAGACAGCATAGGCATTGAGTTGTTCACTAGCTTCGCTTTCAATCCTCGACTTGAACTCCTTGGCCTCAGTATCACTAACAACTTCGCCCTTTTTCGCTTTTTCAACTAAAAAACGATTATAAACTATGTCCGATACTGACAATTGAGGAGGTAATGGTTCGATACTTCTAACGGGAACTTCTATTAAGTTATACATATCCAAAAAAGCCCCAATCAATCCAGGGTAGAATCTGGTAATAATGGTGGGATTGAATGTGGTTAATGTTCCTCTAGAGGGAGTACGTTCATTGTCAAAATGGCTGAAAAAACTTCTCTCGGCGCGAAGGGTAGATCTTTCTTGGTCAATTAAAGCTTCAGGTGGCATTTGGAATGCATAATAACTCACACTATTAACAGTTACAAGTGGTTAGATGTGAATATTGGTGGTATCTATTATAGAAAGTACATACTACACTTAAACCGGTGAATAAATTTTTGAAGCTGCTTTTTTTGGGTCAATCAATAAATGTACTCGCAGATAATTTACTAGTACCTATTTTTGCCATATTTGTTTTAAGCATTGGTGGTAATGCTCAGATGGCTGGTATTTTATGGGGTATTCAGTTTGCAGTTAGTGCCACAGTAGGATTTTTTATTTTAAGGCTACATGACAAAAGAAACTTAGACTATCTTTTCTTAAAAACAAATTTTCTAATAAAAGGGGTAGCATGGACTCTACTTATATTTAATCAATCAATACCGATGATGGTTTTAGTACAAGTCTTAATTGGTTTTGCCAGCGCTATCGGTGGTCCATCTTTAAACGCCATCACTTCTGAACATCTAGACAAAGATCGACACATCAGGGAATGGGGTACCCTGCAGCTAGTTTGTAATATAGTTATTGCAGTTGCCAGCGTCCTAGGAGGCCTCATAATGGCAAATTTTGGCTTTACACCAATGTTTATACTAATGTCACTTCTAAGTTTCCTGTCCTTTGCAATAATGTTTTTCACAAAACCCCCTGCAAAAGTCAGTCAATAAAATCCAAGTTCGTATTTGAGGATTCCCTCCAAATTAGGTATAATTATGGGTGTGTTTACCTTGCGGGATCGTCTAACGGTAGGACAACAGCCTTTGGAGCTGTTTATCATGGTCCGAATCCATGTCCCGCAGCCGACATTTACATCACCTTTCTCGGCATCACGAATAGCTTGATATACCGGGCTAAACCCCGAGTACGAATAGCCAGGATAGCTCCATTTGAATCCTGACAAAAATATCGTACTAATGAGGCTGTGGAGCTGAGGAAGGGTAGATGTAGCAGATGTTTCCGGAAGATGATAGAGCTTGTCTTGTAGAAACTCTAATATTGCATTAATGTCATATTTATCAACTAACTCATCATTTTTAGCTGCATGAGCTTCTGTTAGTTTTTCTTCTATAATTGCATTTTGTTCCTTAAAGATCTCATCTGAATAAGTACCAGCTAGATTTTTCTCAACTAGCACTTGTCTTAAAGCTTGAAGCTTGTTAATTTCAGTATCAGCGACGTTTTTCTTCCTTTTTAGTTTACTAAGTTGTTTGTTGTAAGCTTTTAGAAGGAAGCTGGAATACATTTTTATTCCTTTTTCTGAAGGCTTAACTATACTTAACAATTTTAGTAAAGCTAAATGCAGATCACCTATGGGAACAGAAATATAGACACATCTTTTCCTGCAAAAGTAATAGGCATATTGGTGGTATTTACTCCATCCCCCGGTAAAAGGGGTTCCACACTTTCCACAACCGACAATTCTTCTTAAAGGGAAATCTGGATTATCCCTTGTATATTTAGGCATTTTTGTTGGATTATTATTTCGACCATCTAAAATGGCTTGAACCTTGTAAAACTGTTCTGCAGTAACCATAGGTGTATATTGTCCCCGAACTTCTTCTGGATAACTTTTTGACGTCATTATCCCCATGTAAAACTTATTTCTAAATAAATGATGCACTGTTTGTGCGCCACTAACCGTAAGACCCCACCCATTCATAATATTTCTTATCTCTCGTAAGCTTTTGGTTCCTGTAGCCATTAAATCCCAAGCTTTTTTATACAAGTCAAATGTTTTAGGATCTTTTACTGCATATCCACTTTGATTGATATAGCCATAAGGAACATGGTTAGTGACCAGCCCCATAAGAAATCTTGCCCGTAAACCATTTTTCGTTCTTTCTGACCTTACATCATTATCGTGTTGAGCAAAACTAGCTAAGACTGTTTCTAATAACTTTTCAGTAGGTGAGTTTCCAGTAGGTTCTGAGGCAGAAATAAGAGCTACACCCATATCAAAGAATCTTTTTCTAAGTGCCAGAAAATCAGCAGTTTGTCTTGATAATCTGTCCAAACGGTAGACAAACACAGCTTTAACTTCTTTTTTGTTTTTCCGACAAAATTCAATCATTTGAAGAAGCACCGGTCTTCCGATGATAGTCTTTGCAGAGCGTCCTTCCTCTCGAAAAACTTCTGCAATTTCAAAGCCCTTGTATTTGGCATCTCTTCGGCAGATTTCTTCCTGAGTTTTTAAGGAAAAGTTTTCTACTTGTTCTTCAGAAGAAACACGAATATATATAACAGCCTTTTTAGCTATCGGTGAATTAATATTGAAAGCAGGTTGTAAATTCATGATTCAAGATTTAATAACTCATTTAAAGTTTTGCCATCAAATGTTTTTCGCTCAAACTCTTCTAGCCAGCTATCAACAAGAAATTGCATGTCATTTACCAAGTCATATACTTGGCTATCTGTCAAATCTTTAGCTGATTCTCCGAGTATCTCCCTTGCTTCTAAAATCTTTTTCTCTTGTTGATCCTGCTCATTAAATAGTTGGTTTATCTGATCATATGTGCCTTGAGGAGTAGAGAGTTGAGTGTCCGGTGGAAGATTAGGCAAATTAAGAATATTATTATTTGAAACTACTGGCCTGCTTAGTTGCTCAGTCTCTGTATTACTCATATCCAAATCTTTAGTGTATAAATATATTTATAGTATATATAAAAATAATTATAGTGTCAAGAGGGAAAAGTTGGTAGCTCACTGATTTGAATTATCCAATTTTTGTCCCACCCTTCTGGGACAATTTATAGGACGCCATAGCCTTGATTTAGCTTGTTCTGATGTGCTATTATCCTTTTAAATATATTGTGTGGGGACCCAGGCATATATTCATACAACAAAAACATAACAGATAATCAATAACAAATAAATCAGTAAATAAATAATCTAAAAACAGTACTATAAATAAAACTAAACAAAAACATAAATAAAATCAATTACATACAACATAACAAAAACAAATAAATACAAATTAAAAACAACAATAAAAGATTAACAAAAATAATCAATAGTAATTGATAACTAATAAAAATCAAATTAATCATATGGCAAAGAAAATACTAACTAAAAAACAAAGATTAATATTAATACTTCTATATACTTTTAGATTTTTAAACAGTAAGCAGATACAGGAATTTTTAAGACATAAAGATCACAGAAGAATTAATAGCTGGTTAAAAGATCTGGTAACCAAAGGATATATTGAAAGAGATTTTAAACCAATTTTCGGAACTCTCACAAAACCTGCAATATATTATCTTATTGCTTTAGGGAGAAAAGATGTTAAAGAAGGTCATAATTATTATTTCCCAAAATACTTAAGAAAAATTTCACGAGATAATAAATCATCTAAAGCATTTAGGATAAGGTGTCAAATTATTGCTGATTGGTATTTAACAATAGTTCCCAGTAACGATACTCATGTTGGTCGATCCAGTGTTGGTATAGATATTGTTGATTACCTAGAGTTAATTCTTACTAATGGCAGTCAAAATTACAAAGATACTATTCCTTTAAATAAGTTGCAGTTTTTTACCTCTGTGTACTATCCCTCGTTTGCATTACTTGAAAATATGAAACAGGATGCTTACCTTCGAAAGAAAACAACAAGAGGAACTGACCATGGGTTACTCTATGTACTAGATGCCTACATCCCAAGATTTTTACTAAGATACACCTTTAAAAGAATTTTTGATACTTTGGATGATGAATCATGGGAAGAGGGATCAAATTCCCTCCAATTTTATTTTCTCTGCCCTAATAACCAAATTATTATTTACATGAGGAGGTTGTTACCTTCTTTTCTCCAAAATTACTATGGTTCAAAAATAGTAAAGTTTAACTTCGCAACCAGAAATCAACTTTACAATAAAAAGAGTGGAAAAATACAGAAAATTCCTTGGATCACAATGTCTAGTGAAGATGCATTTGATTATTAGACTGAACAATATATGGATCTAAGTTTCTAGCATCCTCAACAATCTCTATAAGTGTTCCATCAGGGTCTTTAATAAAAAAGTGTTTTATTCCTGTTTTTCCTTCAGTCGTATCTTTGTATAAATCTATACCCTTCAAAATAATATCCCGTTTTGCCCTTTCAACTGATGGAACTTTCAAGGCAAAATGCCTAACACCATCTAAAGGGATATTAGTTTCGATTTCAGGTTTTTGACCATTTTGCTCGGAGGATTTATATGAGAATATCTCTAATATACAAAAACCATTTTTTAAATGAATGATCTCTAATAGATCATCTTCATATTCGTATACTTTTTCGAATTTTAAAAGGTAATAAAACTTTTCTGATAATTCCAAATCTTTAGACTGTATTGAAAGATGATGAAAATAATATTGTAAAGGCAGTCTATTTATTCGTTTATTTTCTTTTATTGGAGTAATTTTTGCATTAATAATTTTCTTTGCAGTAGAAACTAAGTTACTTTTTGCATTATGAATAGTAAATGTTTGTTTCTTGTACGCACTAACTATTAAGGTAGCAAACTCATCGAAGAAAATGTTATGCAGTGAATGCACTTCCTTTATTTGGTCGTATAATAGTTCTGTTGGCTCGTTAAGAGTAGAATCTGAGTAGACTACTTTATCTTCATATACTTTAAGACAAGCATTGGTAAATTCAATACCCTCTTCTGTAACTTGTTGTACAACCACAAGCGGTTTTTGATTTCTCATGCCTGGAGTATACAGGCAAAATGTGGACTAATCAAGTAGAAAAGGGCGTCGTTACAATTAAAACACCATTTTGTAAATAATTCTTACTTTCATTTACAAAGGCTAATATTCAATATTCTGGATTTAAAGCAGATTGGCAGAAGGTGGAATAGGTCTATCAACGACATTCCGAAGGAAGGTAAAATTATTTATGCTGCTGCAGCTGTAGGGGAAGAAAACTGATCAATTATATAATTTCTCCTTTGACGAAGGACTTGTTTTAATAAGTTTCTATCAGTTTCGTGAAGTCGAGTAGAATCAACAAGTACATCTATATCTTCATCCCGAAATTTATCTTGTAACAGACTCACTTGACTTTGAATATCATCTTCAGTTATTCCCTGGTAGCTACTTCTCATACTGTCTAGCTCTGAAACCGTTTGATTAAATTCCTCCGGCGTTTTTCGTTCACCTCTTGCTCTGAATAAAAGAGCACCACCATTATCTACTCGCAGAACCTCACCACCACTTGTCACAACATTCCCTTCCTTTGTGATATCCCAGTTACCCAAAAGAGCATCAACAATGAATCCATCTTTTAACTTTTGAGCAACAATTGCCTGATCTACTGTTTCATCTTGATCGATCCATTCAGAAACATGAGCGTATGTTCGTGCGTCAGCTCTAATTGGACGTTCTCCTAGAATTGAGGGTTGTGCTGTGAGCTCCTGAGAAGCATACCCGTAGCTTCTATTTACTTTTACAACATCTGTGTTTGCAACAGGAATACCAAGATGCTGGTATATTCTATTTGCTAAAAACTCATTCCATATCTTACTCCGTTCCTCTTGTTCTTTTTGTAAAGCGCTTGTATCGCTTGATTCAAAATTAAACTCTGCAAACTTAACATAATATTTTTTAGTCCCTCCGCCTTCTAGGGGAAGCGCATATTCACCTGCAGGAGTATGGCTCCCTCTTGCTTCTCCAACTTTAAAAGTATAATCCCAAACTGGTACTTCAATACCTAGATTCCAAGTTTTTCTATGTTCCTCAAATTGTTCCGGTGTCCAAATAAGGTTCATACCAAAATCATAAATTGGTATATAAAACCCGTTTTCAACAACAGAAGCCATTGCTTTAGCAGAGGTGGCAGATGGGTCTCTAAGAATAATTGCGGAGATTTCGGTTGAAGGCATTCCACCAAGCATTATTCTATGATTTGGCCATCCTCCTTGTTCTGGAGTACAATCTTTCCCACCCTCATAGGCAGCATTATTCCTGTCATATACTAAAAACATTTGTCCGGCATCTCCTAAAGCTCCTCCATGACGCTCCCCACTACCATAAATACCAAGGCGTGTGCCTTCAATGAATTCAGGTAAAGATCCACTTTCTGAAGCTCTATCATATCGAATAAATTCACTATGAAATGGAAAATTTTTTACATCCCACCCCGGATCTGCACCCAAAACTGTACTTGGTAGATTTCCATTGAGAAGTATTGCATCGATATTATCAACAGCAGTTCCGTGAAGATAAACACCATCTGGATCTAGTTTTGGTTTTATCTCCCCTCTATTTCTAATGTCTGCTCGCTGTTTTACCTCAGCGGTTCTTGAAAACTCGATACACTGCCGCAAATAAGTTCGAAATACTTGTTCCTTCCACATTCCATGTAATTTTGAAAATGGAATAACTGTTCTTTCTCCACCTACTAATTCTTCGAGCGTTTCTGTATCGCTTACCATTTCTTCTAGCTGGGTAAGCTCATCTGAATTACTTGTCTTAGCTGCTTTATGGTTAGTTACGAGTTCTGTAACGCCAATGACACCCTCTCGTGTAGCAACTTCTGTAATAGGGTAGTTACTGTCGGACGAATGAAGTTCGACCCCATGCATTCTTCGGGCAGCCTCAAATAGGAACTCAAAATATGGCTTCTTCTGATTAAATCCTTCAATAATCTCCTGTATTGTTTCGGCGGGCTTACCAGATGAAAATATTTCTTCAAGTACTGCATCCCGACTTACGGCAAGGGGACCATCACCAGACATAAGTTCAGTTAGCCTATCAAAATTTCTATCGTGTAAAATAACGTCTGTTATAATTTCTACTCTTTGTGGTTGACGACCGAGGGTACGTAGTACTGGCTCACTTTGCAAAAATTGTTTTCTATCTTCTGGTAAATCTGGCGTCTGAAGAGTTTTTCTTAAAGTATTAACTGCGTTATGGAATGTATCTCTCGTTTCTGGAGGTGGAAGTTTTCTTTCGTATGGGACTATCCGATCATCAGATCGAATAGCAACCAGAGCCCAAGTTGCTAAATCCTTATCTATTTCAATTCCTGTATCCCAAAGAGTATCAAACGTTCCGTCACCATATACATCTCTCCATGCTGTACTTAGTTGGTGTCTGATGGATTGACCTTCTCTTTTAGTTGCAAGGTTATCTTCAGGAGCAGCAGGTTTATCAAGTACTCTTAAAGACACCCCCACTAAACCTCTCTCGAAATCCCTACGAACTGGATTTCTGGTCCATTTTTCTCTATTTGTCGGGTCGGTCGGGTCTCTCATCCAGTACTCATGGAAGGCAGTAGGGTTTTGTTCTGCTAGAGCTTTTAATTGTGAAACGGTAGAAAAACCCTGTGTTTCTAGTTCCTGCAAGTCTTCCGGTGTAAGACTGTTCAATACATCATAGAGTTGTAATGTAGCTCCGTAGTGTGAACCGCCAAAAGTATGTGTTCCCAAAGCTGCTATTGCTCGAGGTAAATATTCTTTTCTTATATCTGGATTATTCTTCATTGCAGACCACAAAAGTACGAAAGGTCCATCGGAAGTTCCGTCCACCCACCAGTTGTAAGCTTCTGGTGCTATTTCTGCATCAAGTTTTGTCCAAGTTTCAGGGGAATAGATATCAGCGAGAGGACTATCCCGCACCACTTCCCACAGATTGTGAGATGTCCTTGTGCGTGTTTGTAGTGCAACCATGGTGGGTGAAGGTAAATCTGCCAGCTCTTCTCGGAATCCATGTTTTACATGATAATCTATCACACCCACTTCTCTTTCAGAGAGACCATATTCTCTTGCTCGCAATGGCAAACTGGAAAGTAATGTCATAACTTCTTCTCTGGCTAAGGCTTTAAAAATATCTGTATATGTTTTATCATGCACCGCTTGTGCTGCGCTATCTATCCATTCAATTTTTCTGTCCCGCGCATCTGCCATAATCATTCTCGCCGTCCTTTCCTGACCAGATGGAGGCACTTCGTGTTGGGATATTTGTGTTTGAAACTCAGTTTCAAGAAATGAGACATATGCCTCTGCCTTCTCTGGCGTTATCTCACCAAGTCTGACAAGAGTAGCCAACTGTGGTTTAATAAGTCGATCTCGAGTAGCAATAAATAAAGCTTCTTGAACACCTTCTTCTTCTCCAATTCCCTTAGCCCAAGAACTGTATTCCTTTATAACACCTGACGTGGCTTGCTCAAAAAACTTACGAGCAACTCCCACTTTTAAATGAGGAGCATCTGCTTGTTCTTCCTGTTTTTTGATAAGCTGATTACTTAACGTATCTCTGCCTTCTTGTCTCACTGCATCCGAATATCCATCTAGAGCATCTTTTTCTACGCGCTGCAAGTCTGAAACTTCTCTTTGTAAAGCAGCTCTTCTTTGGAAAAAAGAAACGGCATTCCTCAAGCCACCCATCCCAGTCTTCATGAAATCTTGCAATTCCTGATTTTTCTTATTAAGCTCCTCTCTGGCTATCCGATAAAGATTGTCTGGACCATGAACTTCTTCGCTCATAGCTGCTATCTCTCCAGGGAGTTGAGCTGCTAGTGCATCAATTCTTCCAAGATAATCTTCCGCATCAGCTTGAGAAGCTGGTGTAGGTGCATCTTTTGCAAAAACATTATCAATATCACGAGAAATTGTGTCGTGATCATATTGTACGTCTGTTTGAGTTGAAGGTGGCGTATCTGTTGATTGAGGTTGAAATGCAGATATGTATACTTTGAAAGCAGAATCGATTGAGGACTGTGTTGTAGATACTAATAATTCTTTTTTCTCTTTAAGAGCTAAAGTAGCACGATTTAATACTTGATCTGCATCTTTAGGAAGTGATGGAGGAATGGGTTCACCTGGAGGGCCAGGCACTCCCGATTCACTTGGATTTGGTATCTACACTTCACCGTCCATATCTTAATTGTATCAAAGATACCGAACTAAATAACCATATGTTTTAACACCTGACTTGTTCAAGCTCTTCTTGTAATAAAAGCTAAATGTAACCTTTCTTAAGTAGGCATAGTCCAAAAGTGCTATACTATAAATATATTTATGGACGCAACTAATGAAAAAATAGCAAAACAGGTGAAAGAAGCTCGAGAAAAAAGGAAACTTACTCAAGCCGAAGTAGCCAAAGCTGCAAAAATTACAACTAACTATTATGCCATGATTGAGCGAGGTGAGGCGAACGTTTCTTCTGATATCTTAGGAGAATTGGGGAAAGTTCTTAAAATAACAATCAAGATTTAGTTTACTTGCGATCTTCTAATAACTTTCTTTTTAGCTATCCGGTCAAATAGCTGTAACATTTTAGAAAATGTTTGCGCATATTCTTCATTGGCATTTTCCGAATCAAATTTCCTAAGAAGATCCAAAACTGCTTCTTTTGAGTTAATATCAATACTATTTGCGACAGCGAAGCTGTAAATTTTTTTGATTTTTCCTGAATTTTCTTTTAGCCAATCTTTCGTTAAACGGTTTTTATCCATAAAACCTCCTTTCCTATTATACAGATTAAGTCTTATTTCGTCTTGGGAATCCTGGTATACTAGTCTGAGGTTGTCTAACCAGGCTAAATGTAGTCCGATCTGTTTATACGTCAGGCAACAAAGCATAAAATTGTGATTTTCACAAAGTGATATTTAACCTTGGTGAAAGTTGGTCAATTAAAATGGAAGACAAATCTTATTATAAAAGAGTTAACGAGTTAAAAAAACTTCAGGCAATCCTTGCGATGATTTTAAATGATACTAATTCAGTAAAAGATTTAAAATTTGTAAACAATTTGCTTAGGAAATTTCCTACTCGAAAATCCAGTAAATTGTTAAGAACTAGCGAAAAACAGCTTACTGTCCTGAAAGGGCAGATTAAGGATCTATATCTTTCAGGTCAAACTACTAATCCTAGTTTCATTAAAGCAATATCAATGCTAAATTATATCACTCAAATTGAGGAGAATAACTTAAATTCAGATAAGTTCAGAGGTGATGTAGATAAAATCAACAAAGAAAGTACGAGAAGATTTTTTGCGGAAGAAGAGGATTTGAAGAAAATTAAGAAGCAGGAGATGAGGAAAAGTTTTAATCAGGAGAATCTAAAACGGCGGAAGGAAATTCAAACATTTACCTCAAAATATAGTAACTTAGTAACAAAATTCTTTGATTTTACAAATAGCAAGGTTTCAATTATAGACGAGAATGGACAGCCCTCGTGGACATACTTATATATTGAGATCGCGAAGTTTATTTCCAATTTATATAGAGAAGAGGGACGTCACATGACAAATAACAGCATGAGTTTATTTCATAGAACTAGAAATCCAGAGGTTTTTGTAAAGCCATATAGTTATATCGCTCAGTATTTAGATAGGGAATTTAGAAAACAATTCGATCTAAACAAAATTAGCGAGAAAAATCCTAACAATCTAACGGGAATTGATTTTGAAGGATATGTAGCTCTTCTCCTGAGGAAAATCGGAATTACAAATATCATTGGTACTCCAGTGTCTGGTGATCAGGGTGCTGATTTATTATTTAAGATAGGTCCTAGAAAGATAGCTATACAGGTAAAACGTCACTCGAAGCCCATTGGAAATTATGCTGTCCAAGAAATTGTTGGTGCACTTCGATATTACGATGCTGATGATGGTTGGGTAATTACAAATTCTACTTTCACTCCTTCAGCAGAAGTTCTTGCCCAGAAAAATGACGTTTTGCTTATTGATGGTCAGAAGTTATCTGATCTAAAAACATTCCTAGAATCCTCATATAAATACTCTGCATTTCTAAAAACTGATGTAATCTGATTATGAAACCACATGACCTCAAGAGTATTAGCGAGCATATTTCTTATGAAGTACAAATGTTTGAGCTTGCTGCGGATAAAATTAAGAAAAGTAGCCTAGATACTTTGGAAACTAATGTATATCTTGAGAGTTTTTTGGTACATGCTAGATGTTTAGTTGACTTTTTATACCAGGATGAAGAAACTCAACCTGACGATGTGCTAGCTATACATTTTTTCGATAACCCAAAACAATTCCAAAATGATAGACCAGTGATACGTGAGTTAATAAAATTTTTAAAATCTAGAACCGGTAAAGAAATTGCTCACCTAACATATAAGAGAGTAGGACTTACTCCGGAAATGAAGTCATGGAATCTTGTTGAGATAAAAGATGAATTAAACAAAGCTTTAGTTGTGTTTTTTGATCGTTTGACTGAAGAACAAAGAAAAAGATTCCCAGTAGTTGTTGTTAAATAATTGAGCTTGTTCATAAGTTTAATTTGGGGAGCCAATTTCTAGAGTGAATGCAAAATTTGCAATTGGTAGGCAGAAGTTAGAACTTTCGGCTAGCATGATTTAAGTCAATCATAGGTTTTAAATATGTTGCATAGTGCTGGCTCAAAGACTATGAATAAATATGATAAAATAGTGTCATGGAAAAAGATCCGATTACCGTAGAAAATACTGTTTATGCTCCCCTTGCTAAAGTCTGGGAGGCTTGGACGAAGCCTGAACATATTATGAAGTGGGCTTTTGCTTCTGATGATTGGGAGGCGCCAAGTGCTGAAAATGATTTAAGAGTTGGTGGTAGGTTTAAAACAGTTATGGCAGCTAAAGACGGCAGTGCTGGTTTTGATTTTAAAGGCACTTACACCGCTGTAAAAGAGCATGAACTCATAGAATATGACATGGATGGAGATTCTCGGCATGTAAAAGTGGAATTTAGTGAAACTTCTGAAGGCGTAAAAGTTATTGTAACCTTTGACCCGGAAAATGAAAATCCTATTGATATGCAAAAAGATGGCTGGCAAGCAATTTCAGGCAACTTCAAGAAATACGTTGAAAGTATTTAATTTATATCCCTTATCTTTTTACAGTTCCAAATAGTATAAGAGAATAATTGGGACTAGTCCCGCAATAAATTGTAATGTCAAAATCTGAAGTGCCTGCTTTGGCTTTACTGGTAACCATTTGATGATGAAATACAGTATGATCGGTATTTGTCCAGCCATTAGTAGCTGAAAGAGATGGGCAGCTGTGCCTTCATCCGCCTCTGGTTCTTTGGGAATACCAAAGATTATGATATGGCCTAATAATATCATTAGGGCTGTAAAAGACATCACAATCGGCAGCCATGCACTAGGATATTTTGTAAGATTTTTTAGCATCCACAAAGTATGTTAGTCGTTTTTCAATAATATCCAGTTTTCCAGTCAAATTTATAATAAGATTATCGAATTTTATTCCAAACCCGTCAATTTTATTAGATAATTTTATGTCCAAAGCGTCAAGTCTCTGAATAATCTCCTCCCTGAAAGAATTTTGCTCACTAAGAATAGCCCGCAGCATTTTATGAGGTTCGTCCATATGACAAGTATATCCTGATAAGTTCTCCATTTTCAACTACCGATTTGCCAGGTCTGGTATAATTTGGGAGTGAGGAATGTTTTTTTGCTGGTTTTATTCTTGATTATTGCTTCGAGTGCTGTTTATATCTTTATAGGTAGAGATTTTATTAATAATACCCAGGAAGCTGTTGTAGCTCCGCCGCCAATCTTAGACACTAAAACTGGAGATTCTCAGAATCCTGACTCTTCCCTATCCACAGTACTGGCTGAAGGTTTGGATACTCCTTGGGCAATTGCTTTTTTACCGGATCGAAGTATCTTATTAACTGAAAGACCTGGCCGTCTTCGTAAAATCGACAGCTCTGGTAAACTGAATCCTTTGCCTATTCCCGGAATGCCAAAAGTGAACGAAATTGGTGAAGGAGGCTTGCTTGGGATTACCCTGCACCCGCAATTTACGTCAAATAACTATCTTTATCTGTACTACACCTACTCAGGATCGGGCGATGCTACTTTAAATCGGGTTTCCAGGTTGACCTATCAAAACAACCAGCTCTTGAGTGAAGTAATTATAATTGATCAAATCCCTGGAGCCGGAAATCATAATGGTGGTAGAATCAAGTTTGGACCTGACGGCTTTTTGTATATAACCACTGGTGATGCCGGAGAGCCTTCACAAGCTCAAAATAAAGATAATTTGGCTGGGAAAATACTGCGAGTGACAGATTTGGGTCAAGCTGCAGCGGGTAATCCATTTAATAATCTGGTTTATTCATTAGGTCACCGAAACCCTCAGGGTATTGCTTGGGATAGCTCTGGTAATCTCTGGCAAACAGAGCATGGTCGCTCAAGTCCTACTGGTTTTGATGAAGTTAACTTGATTAAAGCGGGAAACAACTATGGATGGCCTGAGTTTGAAGGTGATAAGAAAGCTGATGGAATGATTCCACCAGTTAGACATTCAGGGGCTACCAATACCTGGGCACCAGCCGGGGCAGATTTTATTGGTAACTCCTTATTTTACGGAGGTTTAAAGGGTCAAACTTTATATGAGGTAGTTTTAAAAGATAACAAAATTGCTGAGTTTAAGGAACATTTTAAAGGAGAGTATGGTCGAATCCGAGAAGTTATTACTGGACCTGACGGAATGCTTTATATAACCACCAGCAATCAAGACGGCCGTGGTTCCCCTGCATCAGCAGATGATCGTATCATACGTATTGACACAAAAAAGCTATAAGATGTGATAATATATTATGTGTACCAGAATTGGTACATATTTTATGGTCTCAGTAGTGATTCCAGCACATAACGAAGAAAAATTAATAGCCAGTAGTTTAGAGGGCTTAGTGAGACAAAAAACTGATCAACCTTTTGAAGTAATCGTAGTTGATAATGACTCCACTGATCGGACTAAGGAGATCGCCTTGCAATATGCTCAGAAGCTCAATCTTAGAGTAGTTCACCAAAGGATCAAGGGTCGTGGTGCAGCTAGATTGATGGGATTTGAAAAGGCTAAGGGGGACATTATTATGTCAACTGATGCGGATGCGATAGTTCCACCAAATTGGATAGAAAACCTGTCACGATCGTTAATCAGTAGTAACGCGGTGGCAGTTAGCGGTACCAGTAAGATTAAGGATTGTGATTTGCTTACTAACCTTTCTTTTAACTTGTCCCAACCATTTTTCAACGTCTCCTATCGGATTATGATGGGTCATTTCTGGTTAAGCGGCTTTAATTTTGCTGTATACAAAGAGGCTTACCAAAAATCCGGTGGTTTTAATCCCAGGCTAAATGCGCTAGAAGACACCGATCTAGCTTTTAAAGTGAGCAGAGTTGGTAAGATCAAGTATATTAATAATCTACCAGTTTTGATGTCTGGCCGTCGTTTTAGAAAAAAACCTCTCAAGCAGACTTTCTCCTATGTAACAACTTTTATTGGCTACTTTGTTAGAAACAAGAAAGACATTATTATGCCTGACATCCGCTAAATTAGATTTAGTTTCAGCTGATCTCCTACTTCAATATTATTTTTCTTGACCACTCCTGCGGGTAGCTCAATTACTTGGTTATATTTCAGTGGCCATAGGTAAATTCTGTTTGGCTTCAAGTTCTGGGATTGCTTTACTACCCTACCCTTGGAATCTAAAATTAGGACATCAATCGGAAATTTCAGCCCAAACGTGTGGATTCCAAAATGGGTTCTAAAAAACACTTGAGAAGCTTTTTCATCGTTTATTAAGCCGGATAATTTCTGAAGACCCCTTAAATACTTGACTTTTAGTGTTATCATTAAACCATTATACTCAATATGGTATAATCAATTTAATGGATAAAAATATGCCGATTACGGTGGGTGTGATAGTAGCAGTTCTGGTTGTCGGGGGTTATTTTGTTTATAAAAGCATGCAGCCCGCTCCACAAATCGTTCCAGCAGTTACCGAGAGTACAACTAATGGGGAATCAACAAGTAGTTCAATAACTGATCCAGCCAGTGTGGTTAAAGAGTTTACAGTTAGTGGTTCTAGCTATAAATTTGATCCCCCCTCCCTAACAGTTAGTAAGGGAGATACAGTAAAAATTACTTTCAACAATTCCGGTGGCATGCATGATTTTCAAATCGAGGAATTCAATGCCAAAACTAAGATTCTCCAATCAGGTGAATCTGAAACTATTGAGTTTGTGGCGGATCAAATAGGAACCTTTGAGTACTTTTGTTCTGTGGGAAATCACAGGGCAATGGGGATGAAGGGTAATCTAATAGTAAATTAAATCTAAATTAACTCGAATTTACATTTCTCGTTAATCGATTATCAATCTAAGGGAATTCTCCTGATATCGGCGCCGATTTTTCCCAAATTCATAGCCATATCACCATAACCCCTTTCAATTAGTTCGACTCGGTTAATGGTACTTTCTCCACTTGCGATTAGTCCTGCTAAGACTAATGCCATACCAGCCCTAATATCAGGGCTTTCTAAATTTCGAGCTACTAGTGGGCTAAGACCTGATACCAATACGCGGTGGGGATCTGCAATAATAATATTTGCCCCCATACTAATTAATTTATCAACAAAAAACATCCTTGATTCAAACATCCAATCATGAAGTAATGAGACTCCACGAGCCTGAGTTGCCAGGACAATCATTATACTCATTAAATCTGTTGGAAAGCCTGGCCAGATATTGGTAGTTAGTTTAGGGATTGGCAATATCTTATTACAACTTATTCGGACCAATTCACCTTTCTGAGTAAATGTTAGTCCCATCTGTTTTAAGGGGATAGTTATCGGTTCCAAGTCAGTTAGCCCGCAGTTTTTTAGGGCTATCTCACCTCCGGTGATAGCTGCGGCAACTGCATAAGTACCGAATTCTATAAAATCCGGTGCGATGTCAAAAATGGTTCCATGTAACTTTTCCACTCCGGTAATTTTTAAAGTTGACTCCCCTATACCTCTAATTTGAGCGCCCATCTGATTTAGTAAATTACATAAATCAACAACATGTGGCTCTTTGGCGCAGTTTTTTAAAGTTATCTCATTATTTCCTAAAACTGATGCCAGAATTAAGTTCTCTGTGGCTGTTACCGAGGCCTCATTCAAGAAATACCTGATCGTATGTTGTTTTTTAGCTCCGAAACCTCTGTAATGTCGATTGTCTGTTTTGAATTGGAAGCCAAGAGCCTTGAAGCCATCTAGATGAGTCTCAATGCTTCTTTTGCCAATGACATCACCTCCGGGATGGAAAAAATCAACTTTACCGAGCTTAGCTAGAATCGGGCCAACTAGTAGAACTGAGGCGCGGAGTTTGGAAGTTAAATCTGGATCCAATTGGTAAGTAGAAAGTTTCTTGGTTTGAATGGTGATTTCACTGCCATTTTGCTTATAACTCGAACCCAGGGATTTGAGAATTTCCAAAAACACTTCCACATCCTTAATTTGAGGAACATTTTTTAGAATAACTTGTTCCTCTGTTAGTAAGGTGGCTGCTAGGCAAGGCAATATCGAGTTTTTGTTGCCGGAAATGGTTACCTGCCCTGATAATTTATTACCACCGGTTATTATGTATTTAGCCATTTATTTTAAGTTTAATGCCTATTTTAGCCAATAATTCTGGTTAATGCAAGCTTACTTAAAATAGTGCATAATGGAATTATGAGAGTGGAGAAGATTATCGGGAATATTGTTTACATTGCTCCAGTTTTTCCGGACGTTAGTTTTCTCAACAGGGAGTCAAGAGCTAAGTTTGAAGGAAATTTAAAGCGCGCTCAGTGGGAAGAGTTTATTAAGAGTGGTCGTCAGGATGTCACTGTCTTCTATCCCGGTTGGGGTAATCGGTGGGAATCTGACAGGAAAATTCCGAGGCCATTACCTGGTTTCAAACTATCAGTTCTTAGTGAAAAAAGAGGTAATCATTGGGTAACGACTTTTCGTAGAGGAACAGGTCAAGAAATCATTGTGCGCTAGATTATAAGCAAAGCTTGAAATTTTCGCTGCGCTTAATTATGCGCGTGATTTGCGCTAGAATATGGTATAATATAAGTATGTTCGAGCCTAATTATCAAATTACTCCAAAGGCACTTTCCTATATCACTGAAATTGTCGAGATTAAAGCGGTTATTGAAAGATCCCGTGTCTTACCGTTGAATGAAGCGCAACTACGCCGTCAAGCTATCCTACGTATGGCTCATACTTCCACATCTATTGAAGGAAACAAACTTGCTCAATTTGAGGTTGGAAAAGTAATTGAGGGAAAAGCAGTTAGAGCCCCACAAAAGGATATTCTTGAAGTTGAGAATTACTACAGTGCATTACAGATGCTTGATCAGATGGCTAAAACTAAGCACAGCATCACTGTAGAGGAATTACTAATACTTCATAAAACGGTAATTAATGGCTTAGTAGATAAAGAAAAAGTTGGTGAATTTAGACCTGCTGATGTCTATGTATTAGATGATTTGGGAGATGGTCGTGAAGTTTTGAGGTTTAAGGCTCCACCAGCAGAAGATGTTCACAAATTGATAAATGAATTGATTGACTGGCTTGAAAGGTCTAAAAAAGAAGGGATCCACCCAATCATTAGAGCCGCTGTACTTCATCTCCAGTTTGTTTCAATCCACCCTTTTACCGATGGTAATGGTAGGGTAGCTAGATTACTGACTCAACTACAGATGTATCGTGATGGTTGGGACTTTAGAAAAATTTTAGTACTAGAGGACTACTATAATAGGGATAGAATGTCTTATTACAATGCTGAACATGATGTGCAAGGAAGTAGCTATAACGAGGACGTAGATTTTACCAGCTGGTTAGAATATTTCACAAATGGTTTTTTAGTAGAAGCCCGAAAGGCCATGGAACAGATCCAATCTATTGGTTTTGGTCAAGTTAGCAAAAAGTCTGACCAGGTTTTTCTTGACCGAGACGAGATACAGATCATGGATTTTTTAACAACCACCGGAAAAATAACCTCAGATGATGTTATTGATATATTGGGGGTTGCTAAGAGAACCGCCCAAGTTAAATTAAAGAAATTAGTTGATAATGACTTACTGGAGCGTGAAGGAAGCACTACAGCTACGATTTATACGCTCAAAAAATGAGCGCTGCGCTTAATTATAAGCAAAGCTTGAAATTTTCGCTGCGCTTAATTATGCGCGTGATTTGCGCTAGACTCCAGACTAATTTGCTACTTGCATGCCAAATAACATTATGTGACAATATTTTTAGTGTGTTGAATGTGTGGAAAGTGAGGTGATATTATGGCAAAGAAATTATTTGTTGGAAGTCTTCCGTGGGGAGTTGATGACCAAAAATTAGCTTCTATTTTCGCCGCAGCTGGTACTGTTGTTTCCGCACAAGTGGTTAATGATCGGATGACTGGTCGTTCCCGCGGTTTTGGTTTTGTTGAAATGTCAACTGACGAAGAGGCAGATAACGCGATTGCAACTCTAAACAACTCTGATGTTGATGGACGTAAAATCGTAGTTAACGAAGCTAAACCTAGAGAAAACTAGACAAAATTGTTATCCACCAATAGCGTATCCAGAAGACTATTTAATACTGGATGCCTGCACGTTTTGCCGCGAGGCGAGTTTTCGCAGTGATTGCGATTTGATTGGCTGTGTTATAATATTTCCTTATGATACCAGTTTTTATTGGTGTATTTATATTATCCTTGTCTGGAGTTTTTTTTAACCAAGTAGTTAAAGTTAAGGAGAATGTTAAGGGGGTATCGACTCAAGTTGAAGTGAAATCAAATATTGAGGGTGTATCAACTCCAAGTACAGAACCCAGTGAATCCCCTGAGAGTTCCGAAAAACCAGCTGCTACATCAAATGTATCTATTAAAAACGGTTCGGTAAAAACTGATGTGGTTATTAAAAACAATGTTAACTCAGATAGCAATACTGGCAATGGGAATAAGTCTAATGGCAGTTTGAATCTTGATGATTTTAAATATGGTGGTGCCTCGGTTACTTCCCAAAGCAACCACAGCTTAGAACTAAGTAGCAGCGATGACCCAGATAAAATTACTGATTGGTATAAGGAGAAAATTCGCTCGCTTGGCCTAAGCAGTAAATCTTTTGTGACCACCAAATCTAATGATAATGTTGAGAATAAGTTGGTTGGCAGTAATGGTGACTTGGAAATCGCAGTGGAGATAAAAAAAGCGGCTGGCTCAAGTATAGCTGTGATAAAAGTTAACTCTGATAGTGATTGATTCAGAATATTGCGGGGTTGACATCTTAAGTCTACCTTTGTTAATATTCGAAAGTTCGATCCAACTGCCTCTTTAGGACTCAATTTATGTCAATTTATATCAGCCGACAAAAGAGAAAAGCAATAGTATCTGTAGTAATTCTTGCGTTAGTGGTTCTAGGCCTGGTCTTTTTATTTAAGACTGTCACTCAAAAAGTATCCTCAAACACTACCACAGAGAGTAGAATAAATGTCCCTGAGGCTAAAAAAACCAAACAAATCAATCAGGAGTTTACCTTTCCCTTACTAAATGAAAAGAGTGAGGAAGTCGGTAAGATCAAATACTTTATTGAACTGGCCGAACTACGTGATGAAATTATTGTCAAAGGTCAAAAAGCTACCTCAGTTAAAGGAAGAACCTTTTTAATTATCAACTTAAAGCTTTCAAATGAATTCGATCGTTCCATTGATATTAATACCAAGGATTACCTTAGGCTGTCTGTTAACAATAACGAGGTGGAATGGTTAGCTCCGGATATCCACAACGACCCGGTAAATGTCCAGGCAATTTCGACCAAATTCACCAGAGTTGGTTTTCCAATCAATGAAACTGATAAAAATATCAAGCTAAGAGTAGGTGAAGTTAAGGGTGAAAAGACAGTTGTTGACATCACTTTTGACTAGTTTTAATATGGAACCCAAAAAAGATAAATTTTCTGCAGATTTAGTAAAGATATTAATCAAAGCTATTGAGAGCAAGATATATGGAAGTGTTGAGGTCTATTTTGAAGCTGGCAAGATTACCCAGATTACCCAACGAATCATTAACAAGGTATCCAGCAAACCAAAAAACAATAGCAATGAAAATAGTGAAGCTAATAAAGTAATAGGTTCACTTTGACCCCTTGACAACATAGTGAGATATATTTTATACATATAAGAGTTAGAAAAGATTAGTTCGACCGCCAACGGAGACTATCTTGGAATCTGTTTTAGACAGATTACAGGAAGGTCTCCGTTTTTTTGTTTAAAAAATCAAAGAGCGGATCCGAAGTGTTCCGGCCTCGCCGGAGATTATATTAAGGAGAGGGGGTGAAAATAATATGACTTTAACAAGAAGAATAACTACAGCAGTTGCCACAGGAACTTTACTCTTAAATGCATTCACCTCGAGTGCATTTGCTGCCACTATTCAAATTTCTGGAAACGGAGATTCGTCTAGTAGCAATGCAGCAGTCAATATTTCCCAAAACACTGTTGTAACTCAAAACAACGTAGCTAATATTACCAATAACGTAAATGCAGACGCGAAAACTGGTGGTAACGAAGCCAATAAAAATAATGGTGGTAATGTCACTATTGATACTGGTAACGCTAATACCACTGTTAATGTAACTAACAATGCAAACACTAATGTTGCAAATGTTGATTGCTGCGGAAGCGCAATGAACGTTACTGTAAAAATTACCGACAATGCCGGTGATACTACTAACAACGCCTCATTGAATTTAAGCAACAATACAACTGTTTATCAAAACAATGATGCCTACGTTACTAATAACATCGACGCTGACGCGAAAACTGGTTACAACGAAGCTAACAAAAACAACGGTGGTGATGTCGAAATTACAACAGGAAACGCCACAACTAATGTTAGTGTTAACACCACTGCTAATGTCAACTCAGCTACTATCGGATCAGGTTCAGGTTCAAATCCAGGAGGCTCTTTGAGTCTATGGATTACCGGAAATGGTTTTGGTAGCACCAATGACATTGCTGCTGACTTAGATAACTCGGTTGACTTAACTCAGCTAAATGATGCCTATGTTTACAACGATGTTGATGCTGACGCGAAAACTGGTGGTAATGAGGCCAAAAAGAATAATGGCGGGGAAGTCTCCATCGATACCGGTAATGCTACCAGTAAAGTAGCTGTTGATAATAATGTCAACTTTAACTTTGCTGACGTTAACTGCGGTTGTTTACTCGAAGATTGGGTTGCTAAGATTGCAGATAATGCCGGTGACTCAGATAATGAGATCGTTCTAGATCTCTTGTCAGACAGAACTGATTTCCAGCAAAATGATGCTGATTTGGATAATGATGTTGACCAAGACGCTAAAACTGGAGATAACGAAGCTGATAAGAACAACGCAGGATCAGAAGAGGATGAAGAGGGTGATCCCAGTGTTGAAACAGGAGACGCTGTTTCCAATACTAGTGTGAATAATGAAGGTAACACTAATATTGACGGTGCACCTTCAGTTGAATTCCCAGAAGTTGAGCTTGATAGCTCCATAAATTGGAGTTTGATACTCGCTTGGTTGGGCGTTCACGTATAATTTTGATTGATTTAACGAGGATGTGCCTGTGAGCACTTCCACAGGCCTCCTCGGAGAATCAAAGGTAGGATTGTTTTATTGCTAAATTGCTAAAAAACAATATAACAATTCAACAATATAACAATTTAAGTCTAAATTTTATGAATATAGCTAAGAAAATTACATTACTTATATTAAGTGTTCTTATAATTTTAGGACAAAGTCCGGTGGTTTTGGCTGTGGAAGCACCAACTCCTCCGCCAGCACCTAGTAATGAAGTTGTGGCTCCGACTCCCCCGCCTGCTCCAACTGCACCTCCAGCTCCTACTCCACCACCAGCCCCCAGTGACCTAGTACCATCGCCGTCACCTGAGTTGAGTCAAACCCCCTCACCGAGTGCCACTCCGCGACCCAGTAGAACTCCAAGACCAAGTCCGACGTCTACTCCGATTCCATCTATAGAACCTGCTATTGTATTAAGTGTACCTGTATTCGAAAACGCAGGTAATCAAACTGGTGATCAAAACAATGACCACCAAACAGCCGGCTCGGCGATAGAAACTGGTGGTGCCACCAATTCAGTGGTTACAGAAGCTCTGGGAAACAATAATCTAGCAGGAAGCGCTGGACTAGTCGGCGATAGTGCCGGAAGCAGTGTGGTTAATTCGGACAATGGACCTAATTCAAATAATGATGGCTCTGCGACTATTTCCAGTGATAATACCACTAACCAAAACAACAGTGCCGGAGTTTCAAGTGGTATTTCTCAAAACACTGATACCGGCAACAATAGTGCTTCTAGAAATCTGGGTAACTCCTATATAACCACTGGGGACGCCAATACCACCGGAACAGCCATTACGGCGGTAAATACAAATGTTGATGGGGTGTCAGTAGCTGAATTTAACATCGTTGATGACCAAATTGGCGATCTTATTCTAGATTTTGCAAGCCATTGTATCTCTGGTTGTGGTCAGGGCAGTTTACTGGCAGGTAATACAAGTAATGGTTGGAATTCAACCAATAATGCCCAAATTGATAGTATCAACAATAATGGGACTTTCCAAAATAACGATGCTGATGTTGGAAATACCTTAAATTTAGCTTCAAACTCAGGTTACAATTCTGCCAGCCGTAATAATCAGGGGGATAGCGTAATCACTACCGGAGATGCCAATGTGGCTGCAAATGCCTTAACTTTTGCTAATAACAATCTAGCTGGTAGCGTAGTTTACGGAGTAGTAAATATTTTTGGAGATCTTAGAGGTGATATTCTCTTGCCGGAAGATGTCTTAAACTTCCAGAATTGTAGCAGTTGCTTTACTGATCTACTGGCAAGTAATACTAATAATGGTGACTCTTCTGTCAACAATTCTGAAATCAATTCCTCAAATAGTGATTATCTTGCTCAAGAAAACCTTGCTGATATTGAAAACAACGTTACTGTTGACGCTAATTCTGGCGGTAACACTACCAGTATGAATAATGGCGGAGGCAACAGCATTGAAACTGGTAATACTAGTGTAGATGTAAATGTTTTAAATGTTGCTAACAATAATCTAAGCGGTGGAGATATGTGGTTAGTGATTGTCAATGAAGCTGGTAATTGGATTGGCAGATTAATTGGTGGCAATGTTGGACAAAATTTTGCGGGATCGGAAGGAACTGATTTTATAGTTGGACCAAACGGCGAGATTACTGCTTCTAATAATGGAAATGCGCCTGATTCTACTAATAACTCGACAGTTAACTCAGAAAACAATAATACGACTGAGCAAAATAATTCTGCGACTGTAACTAATAACCTGAATTTAAGTGCCAATACCGGGGGCAATGATGCTAGCCGCAATAATGGAGGAGATTCTAAAATTATTACGGGCGATGCTAAAATTGTGGCTAATTTAGTTAATTTTGTCAACAATAATATTACTGGTGGCGGTAAGCTTTATGTCGTAATGGTTAATGTGTTCGGGTCTTGGTTAGGTGACTTTGTCACTCCTGGTGCTAAGAAAGAGGAATTAGCGGAGGGCGGTGATTCTAATTCGCCCTCTACTCACAACCAGGGAACCAACTCGGCTGATAATGGCAGTCAAACTGGCGGCAATACAACCAATACTGATACCAGCAACACCACCACCTCAAACAATAGCTCAGTAACTGGTTCAGTTCAAGGATCTAATTCTGTCTCAGTTGTAGGTGAGAACGAGGAAGAAGAGACTGAAGACAACTTACTCTTAGCTGGATTTACAGCAGATAGTAATAATCCAGTGGTGCTTGGCGCCGCAGATACAGCCAAAAATGTTCTCAAACTTAATTTAGCCTGGTTGCTACTACTCACCCCAATCATTCCACTACTGGTTGTACTCCAAAAACTCAGAATAAACCGACTCCCCCAAAACAGCATTTAATCACTAAACTAAAATCCCTGCCCGGGATATAAGCGTTTGGGCAGGGATAAATCAAAAACAAGTACAAACTAAGGTGCTATCACATTAGCGTTAACTGTATTTGTGATAGTGGTTGTGACAGTTGAATCGCCAGTAGTGATAGTATTGCTACCACCATTGGTAAATTTGATATCATTGCCACCAGTTGATGAACTAACTACAACTGTGTTTGACACATGAGCGTTATTGACCTGGACAGTTTTTGTTTTGTTCACAACCTTAATTTTGCATTTATTGTAAGCAAATTGGTTATCGGTAATAGTGCAGGTATTACCAGCAGCCATTGCGCTTCCGGCAAACATAGTGGCCATTAGTGCTCCGCTAGCTAAACCTGCAGAAATTTTCTTTAATAACATATAATCACCTCCCTTCCATTTTTTTGGACTTTCTTGCATATAGGAAGAAAGTCAAAATCTACCTTTAGTCTATAATCTCAAATGAATCTAGTGGTTTGTGTTCGTACTTGTTGAGATATTGACGTCGATAGTGCTATTACCTGTGGTTGTAGTATTACTGCCATTGTTAGTATTGCCGGTATTATTGTTTCCAGTTGTAGAGTCGATTATTACTGTGTTATTTACATTTGCGTCGTTAATTTGAGCCGAAGAAGTGGCATTGATGCAGGTTATATCGATAATATTTTTGGAAAAGGAATTATCAAAGATTAGGCCATGGTTGTTGGCACAAGGATTTGGATTGGATGATGGTTTTGACGATGGGCTGGCTGATGGTAAGGAGCTGGGAAAGGTAGCTGCTGCGGCAAAGAGGTTTCCACTGGAAGTTTCAGTGTCATTAAAAAAAGCTGAAGCAGTTTTGTAGGAAAAAATTCCTACTAATACGGGAATTAGTAACAGTCCAAGTAATTTTGATAGTTTAGTCATATATGGGATGGTAGTTGTATGTTTTGGCCGATCTCATTTAATACCTTTTTCCTAACTTCTTTCTCAAATTCTTTTTTGATATTCCAAAATTCAGCTAGGATAAAGATAATTGCTGGCAGCAAGATTAGGGTTAAAAATCCCGGGACTGTTTTAGTAAAGTAAACCAGTTTACCAATATGGTAAGCATGTAAAACTTCTTTACCTAAGATCTGATTTTTCAAAACTGGAGTGGGGTCAACAGTTTTGTTGGCGTCTCCTTTAGTAACATAACTTATATTGCCAGCATTTGTTTTTACATCAGCTACTCGATGAGTAATAGTGCGATTACCATCTTTAAATGAGATCACATCTCCTTTTTTATAGTCCCCAGAATTAAGGGAATAGATAATACTGCCAGTTGGCAAAAATGGCTCCATACTACCTGAGGCTACTACAAAAGATTGCAAACCATATAGTGATGTTTTTGAGGTCACTAAAGTGATCCCAACAAGGATAAAAATAACGACCAAAAGAATTGAAGTTGTAGAAGCCAAGATTTGTCTAATTGCTTGGAAATAAATTTTCATAGTGTTATTCCTGTCATCCCCGTGTAGACGGGGATCCAATAATCTATTCCGAGGTCGAATTTCTAATTGGATTCCTGCCTTCGCAGGAATGACGCTACTCTCCGCCCCCAGTAGTGGGGACCATTTCCCCACTACTGCTTAAAAAAACTAGCCTAAATCCCTTTACGCCGAAGGACTTGGAATTGGACTTGGGCTTACTGAAGGACTTGGACTTACAACAGGACTGGCGCTAGGGCTAGCACTAGGAGCTGCTGATCCTGATGGCCAAACTGGTGTGAAGTCTTCGTCACAAGTAAATTCTGCATTGTTTCGTGACTGAACTGCGTAGAATTGCAAATCAGCAACAACTTGGTCAGTCTGCGATGCATTGTTTACAGCAGAACCGTCACATTCAAACCCTGTGCCTCTTACTAAAGGACTAGTATCTAATCCTTGTGCAACTGGATCAGGAGTTAAGGTTCCAAAACACCAGGCCTTTCCAATGAATGAAGTATCTCCACCTGGAAGTGGTGTGCTCCCAAAGGGACCAGTACCAGATGAATCAGCCAGCGCAATTTGACCTGACTCACCTAAGCCACTAATTGGGCCGGCAAGGAATGTCGATTCGTCGCTTTCAAAGACATTGTCACCATCATCTTCCCAGAATGCAAAGTTGACTTCGTCTGCGAGATCACCATCGCCGAGACCGGGATCAGTACAAGTTAGGTCATCTGCGAGCTCTGGTTCGGTACATGATTGGTCTGAGTTATCAGTTACCTGTGCCGCTGCGCAAAGCCAAGCATCATTGCTCCCAACATGGATGGAAATAGTGTCCTCTCCGATATCTCCTGGTTTAATGTCAGTAAAATCGAAGAATTTTTCAACTGTAAGATCTCGTAAATCCCAGCTAGTATCTTCACTGGCAACTAGAGCTCCTGTGCTATCAGTTACATAACTGGTGTTGTCTATTTGCAGGTCAATAGCTCCGGCTGCTAGGGTGTTTCCTGTACTAGTTTCGGTGTCATTAAAGAAGGCAAATGTGGCACCACCAATTAGGGCAACAGCTGTCATAATAGATAAACCACTTAAAAACATTTTTTTATTCATATTTTGTCACCTCCCTCCGGGCCAGAGGCCCTCCGGGCCGGTGGCCTTTCAATACCAAATTGAATACCACTGGATCTTGGGCTTAGCGATTTAGTCTACTACTTTACAAAAAGTCTGAATTGCATCTAAGTCATAACCATCGGCTGTTGGTTCAAAAGGTGCGATGTTACTAACATCTGTTAAACGGACAAATTGGGCTGAAGGGAGAATCCCAAGTTCAATAGCTTCATCTCGAATAGCGCTAGCGGCCAATACTGTCCATGGGCCAAGTGCAGTTGAGCTAGCTTCTACCTTAACTGCCTCATCAGGATAGGTTCCTCCGGTAACTTCAAATATTTGCAGATCAGGCCCAGATGGATTCGGGTAGAATGGACTGGCAAATCCATATACTATGCTGGCAGTATTACCACCCAGGGGAAATCCTAAGCTAAAAAAGCTTCCAAGAGGGAAACCAACATCTGAGTCTGCCCCAGAAGTTTGAGGAGCACCGTAAGCCGCTGAGGTCACACTCCTATTAGCCAAGACTGCTGAGCTATTTTTCCTTAGTCCCTGGTCATTACTACTGTCACTACTAGCAAATTGGATATCATTTGGTTCGCAAGAGATTACTGGTGGAGCTGATGGTGAGGGGCTTGGACTAGGTGAAACAGATGGACTTGGATTGGCTGAGGGATTCGCGGATGGACTGGGGCTAGGAATTGGTTGGCCGCAGACAAAGTTGGCATTGCCTCTGGACTGAACTGCACTAAAGCTAATGTCTGAAGTTAGGCTATCAGTTTGAGTAATATTATTTAAGTTAGAGCCATCACAAATGACTGGTCTAATATCCGGACCGCTCCCCTGGTTCCCGCCATCTTGTACGTAAGGGATCATCGCTGTATCTCCAAAGCACCAAGCTTTAGCTAGAAACTTAACCTCATCACCTGGAAAAGGACTAGGGTTAGGACCCGGTGACCAGATATTAGTTTGTGAATCAGCTAGTGCAACTGTCGCTGTTTCGTCTACATCAAGGTTGCCCAGCGGACCGGCCGGCAAAAGGGTTTCGTTTTGACAAATAGCCTCTGGTTGTGGACCTGGGCCAGCTTCTTCGCATATTTCAAAAACATTGTCCCCGTCATCTGCCCACCAAAAGAAATTGATGTTTTGAGCCAGCTCTCCTGCCCCGGGGCCGGTAGTGTCATCACCATCAGTTGTTTCCGGTTCGGTTAGGTCATTCTCATTATTGCTGGTCAAAGTGACATCAGCGCAAAGCCAAGCGTCATTAGTTTTAACATGAAGAGAGATAGTATCCTCTCCCCAGTCTCCTGGTTTAACATCACCAAAGTTAAAAAATTGGCGTGGAGGATCATCACTTAGATCATAGTCCACTCTCCAGGTAGTACCAGGATTAAGTACACCGTTGTAATAGCTATGATTATCAATACCCAGGTCAAGGTCGCCGGCTTCAAGTAGATTTCCGGTTGAGGTTTCTGTGTCCGAAAGAAAAGCCAGTGTAGCCCCACTGACTAAGGCCAGAGCTGTAAAGATGGCCAAAAAACTAAGGGGTATTTTTCGAGTTAACTTGTTTATAGCAGTGGGCAGTAACATAATAGTTTTGCAGTCTTTGCCATACTAGTGGATATTTTAGAAAAGGTCAATCCGGTCAAATTAGATAACAAGTAGATAAGAATATAACAAAAAAATATCACTTTGAAAAATTAAAAGTGTTTAGAGTTTGGAGATAAAAGTTGATAATGTGGCTCCACCTGGGATTCTAACTCGGGGCATATCAAATATTACCCCCTCTGAAATAATCGGGCTGGACCAGGTACCAAGAGCCCCTAAGTAACCGGCTTTTTTTACCGCTGCCCAAACGGCTGCATTTGATGAACCATAAGGGTATGCCATGAAATTCACTGGTTTGCCAAATTTCTCTTCCAAGGTTTTCTTGCTTTCCGTAAGCTCCTTAGCAAGAATTTCTGGGGAGAGTGCAACGAGGTTGACGTGGCGGATAGAATGTGCTTGTAAACTGATTAATCCACTGGCACTCATCTCAGCGAGTTGATCCCAACTAGCATAATAAGATGTACCGACAAGCCCTGTCGGGATGAATGCCACTGCCTTGAGACGATACTTTTGGAGGATTGGAAATGCATTAACATATAGATCAACATAACCATCATCAAATGTGATCACGACCGGTTTTGGTGGCAGAATAACTGAGCCTGACAAGCCAGCCAGTAAGGTGTCCAAGTCAATAGGGTTGTAGCCTTGCCTAGATAAATAACCCATTTGTTCATCAAATAGTTCAGGATCAATGGAGAGGCTATCTCTAGCAAAGTCCGCCGGATCGGGATTTTTACCTATATAATGATAAGTTAAAATTGGTACCCTGATTGATTTTCCATAATTAACTGGAGTCTCTGTTTGAGGTTTTGGGGAAGGAACTGAGCTTACTAATGGAGATGGCTCTGGTAAGATATTTGAGCTGGAGGTGGCCACAATATCTGCTGATTTAACCGCGCTTGGACTTAAGTGACCTGTGCCTACTGCCACCAGGACTAATAAAATGATAGCTTCTGCCAACATGAAATACTTGCTGTTCATAAAGCCAATTTTTGATCCTTGTAAAACTTTCCCCTTTTTCATATGGGGTATTTTAACTTAAAAGCAAATTTGTTACAATAGTGAGGTTATTTTGCTGATGTGGTGGAATGGTATACACGTCCGCCTTAAGAGCGGATGGCCTACGGCTATGAGGGTTCGACTCCCTCCATCAGCACATGTTCGAAGAATTTAGTCTACGTTTTCGGGGTGTAGTTCATCGGTAGAACGCTCGGTTTGGGACCGAGAAGTAGGAGGTTCAATTCCTCTCACCCCGACTGAAAGTGAATCCGCGAAATTGAGCCTGGATTGGTTCTGAGCTCCCCTTTTCGCGCCGCCTTCTATCCGCTCGGCCTTCGGCCGAAGCTCTAAAAACTGTCGGCTCGAATGGTCGCCTAAGGCGACCCAAAAAACGCGAAAATTTTTAAAGAACTTTTTTCTATAATTTCAACTTAAAAGGCGCAACCGATGGACTCAACAAGAATTGTGTTCTGTTGTCCGATTGCGCCATTAAAAAACACAATTCATAAATTGTTGAGTCCATGTAAAATCTAGCAGTTAAAGATGTTAATTTCAACTGGAAATTTATATATCAAAATATATATCTCTGATAAACTTCAACCAAAACCTTATTCGATAAGCTGTTTTTGATATATTACTCTAAAAATTCTGCTATAATGAAAGTCGTATTATGAAATTTGGTGCAGATAATTTATTTAAAAAATTGAGGGCTGTTTTGGTTGCAAGACCTATTAACTATGGTATAGATACCCCAATTAATATCTGGCAGGAAAAATACGTTGGACAGATAGATAAAACTCTAGCATTAAAACAGTTTGACGATATGATAGACGTTTTAGAGAAAGAAGGCGTAAGATGTCATTTTCTTGACCCAATTAGTGGTGCAACTGAACAAAAAGATACCAGAGATATAGCAATAATATCATCCAAAGGAGCGATAGCAGGTCATTTTAAGAAAGATATAAGAATGGGTGAGGTTGCATCATTTATAAAATTCTGTGTTGAAAATGGTATACCTTTACTAAAATACGGGATTCCGTTCGAAGGAGGAGATTTCTTTTTTCTAGATGAAACACAGTGTTTAGTAGGTATTGGACAGCGTTCGGAAATACGAGCAAATGAAATTGAATCATTACTTAAACGCAAGGTAGAGTTGATACACCATGTTACATCACATCATTTAGATGCTGTATTTAATATAGTTTCTCCAAATTTGGTTGTAGCTCATAAGAAATATTTCGCAGAACAAGATTATTTAAAAGACAAAGATATTATAGAACTCAGTGACCAAGATGTTTGGGATATGTCAGCAAATTTTCTGTTATTAGGAGAAAATCGAGTTTTAGCAGATAGTGGTTGCCACGAGTTTAATAAGAAATTAAAAGCAAAAGGTGTTGATGTGATTGAGGTTGATGTTTCTGAACTAAAAAAGAACGGTGGAAGTATAAGATGTATGACTTTGGAGATATTAAGAGATTAATATTTACGACTCCTTAAATAGGATATGTCAAGGAAGAATGTTACATATAACCAACCATTAGAGAAAAAGGTTGGTTTTGCCAGAGCTGTAAGAATTGGGAATTCTATTGCAGTTACCGGAACTGCTCCAATTGTTTCTGATGTTTCTTATTTTTCTCTGTCCCGCTACAGCGGGACTATAAATAAAAAAATCGCGCGCATTTCTGTCTTTGCAAAAAATACATAAGCAAAGCTTTCGATCCACAAAGTGGATCTAAGAGCGAAACCGAAAGTCAAGCAGATAACGATTGCCCGCCTGCGGCGAGCCTACCGATCCGACTTGAAGCGGGTTCGGATTTTTTTAAAAAGGTTGACTAGCACGTAGTTGACGCTGTTTTATGTTATTTCGCAACGAAGTTAATTTCCAAATGTGAGTTTAGAGCTTGAGCTAGTTTTTTAAGGAAATTCACAGAAGGATTAGCTCTGCCGGATTCAAGCCTCGAGATAACTGATTGTTTAGTGCCGATTTTACTGGCTAGCTCTTTTTGGGTAAGCTCCTTATCAACTCTGGCTCTAATAATTGCTCTGATTACAGCAAATTCTGGCTGTAATTTGTCGTATTCTACTCTAAATTCGGGGGTTTTGAGAGACTCTTTTAAAAAATCGTCAAAATCTCGATGCTTTCTATCTTTAGGATGGATCATATTGTCTCTCCTTATATAGCATATATGCTATACTATTTCATTTATTCTGTCAAGGGCGATTTTAATTTCTTGTGTAGGAGTTTTTTGAGTCTTTTTCTTGAAAGCATGTAGTAAGTAATACTCGCCACTCTTTACAGTATAAAATATGCGTATAGCCACTTTTCCAGATATTCTTATTTCATACAGTTTGTCTTGCAGCTTTTTAATATGTGGCGGCTTTAAATATGGGCCATCTGTTTTCAAAAGTTGAATATAACTGGAGATTTTAGCAGCAGTCGGTCGATCTTGTTCTTTAATAAAATCCTCGACAGGTAAATCACCCCTTGCTGTTTGGAAAAATTTAACTTTCCAAGTTTTGACTTTACCATCCATACTGCTATCCTAGCATATTTTGACCAAAATGATGGGGGGTTCAAGGTTTATCGTTCCTGTTCGACAAATATATAATGTGGTATTATTAATCTAATGAGATTTAATCCAATGCCGTTTGCTACAATTCTATTTTTCTTCTTGAGTCTATTTTTGTATAGCAAAATAGCCGGTCCTGTCCCCTTTTCTGTTAGTAGTGTCAATACTAATAAATCAGAAGGCTTTTCAGTTTCCGTTGAAGGTAAAGTTACCGCCAAACCAGATAGTGCCAGCATTAGTTTTGGTGTATCATCAAATGGTTCTTCTGTAAAAGTGGTCCAAGACCAGATGAACAGTAATATTAATAAAGTAACTGAGGCTATTAAAAAATTAGGAATTAAAGAAGAAGATATTAAAACTACTAATTATAATGTTTATCCCAGCCAAGATGCTCCGATGCCTTTGGATATTGGTTTAACAAGGCCAGGTGGTTACTCTGCTAGCACTAACATCACAGTTAAGATCAAAGATATTGAGCTAGTTAATCAAGTTATTGACAGCACAACTGAAAGTGGTGCCAACCAAATTGGTGGGGTTAATTTTGAAATTAGTGACAGGTCAAAGTTGGAAAATGACGCCAGGCAACTAGCAGTCACTGAAGCCAAGAAAAAAGCTCAAGCAGCTGCAGATATTGCTGGGTTTAAACTAGGTAGGGTTATTAATTACTCTGAAAATGAAGGTGGTCCGGTCTATTTGGAAGCCAGACCTGCGGGAGCAGCCAGAGATTCTACTGAAACCAAAATTGAGCCAGGTACTAATGAGATAGTAGTTAATGTTAGCTTAACATTTGAAGTACTCTAACTACCGATCGACCTCCCGTTTTAAGGCTCTGGGATTTTTAATAACTATATGGCGATTTTTGAATTCGATGTAGCTTTTTTTAACTAAATCCCTCAGGATTAAGGTAGTGGTTTCTCTAGTAATGCCCACCAGTGAAGCCAAATCACGATGGGTTAGCGGGGCATTGACAAAGATATTTCCCTGGGTTATAAGCCCAAACCGCTCCCCTAATATCAGGATAATAGAGATTAACCGCTGGGCAGCTGTTCCAAAAACTAAATATTCCATTCTTTTTAAAGCGCCTTCAAACCGCTCGGTGATTCGCATAGTTAGGTCCTGGGTTAGATCAGGACGTCCCTGTAAAAATTCTATAAATTGATTTCTAGGGACAGTAATGACTTCAATTTCAGTTAAGGATTCAATGTAATAGTCAATTTTCCGAGGACGGATAGTCGAAATTAATGGGAAAAAATCTCCGGGTTGAAAGATGACCATAGTTAGTTCTTGACCTGATGGAGAAACACCATAAGCCCTGGCGTAGCCCTTCTTAATATAAAAAATATCATTGGTTAGAGTGTCAGCATTGATAATTGGAGTTCTTTTTTTGAAAACTTTAAAGGGAAATTGCTTAAAAAAGGCATCAAAGGTTAAAAAGGCAGTTGAGCTAGTGGTCGGTCTTTTCTCAGCCATTTTTTGTAATCTAGATTACAAAAACATCTTACGCTAAAATTGTGGGTTTGTCAATTAAAAGGCAGCAGATTTTTCAGCCTCTCAAATAGTAGCTGGATATTAGCTAAAATAGTGAGAACTTCCAACTGGATATCAGAGATACTGGCAGAGGTGGTAGCAACAGGAGAAGAGGAGCTGGAAGCGCTTGGGGTAGCACTTGAGCTGGCTGAACTAGATGGCTTTGGTGTACCAGAAATACTGGCACTCTTTTTGCCGATATCAGATCTAGCCGCCGCTGAAGTGGTTGCTCCGCCCAGTTTTAGTCGGGCAACGCAAGAAACATAGTCCCCATGATTCTCCCACTGAGCCTCTGGAGCACAAGTAGCACTGGCGCTAGCCTCTCTTCTATTGCTATTACCCTGATTTCCGGCTATTGTGCTGTCATTTTTCTTCCCAGAGTTGCCATTGTTACTATTAGAAGAGCCATTTTGAGAATTATTATTTTGGCTGTTTGAATTACTGTTGCCATTAGAATTGCTACTGCCATTCTGGGCAGAAACCGTCACAATTGATATACCCAGAAGCAGTAAAAGGCAAAGAGTTCCAACTATTTGAAGCACATTTCTAGTATATCATATCTTGGCAAGTACTTGAAAATTAAGCTTATTTCTGGCAAAATATAACCTGTGCGGGTGTGATTCATCGGCAGAATGGTCGCCTCAGGCGACACGTAAGGGTTTAACAGGGAATGTGGTATGTTTATATACTAAGAAGTCAGGTTAATGGTAGACTTTATACTGGCTCAACTGATGATTTAAGTCGAAGACTTAAAGAGCATAACTCAGGCAAAAGTAAATATACAAAGTCTACTCGACCATTTATTTCGGTTCACTTTGAAGAATATATAACAAGGTTAGAGGCAAGGAGAAGGGAAAGATTTCTTAAAACTGGGAAAGGAAGAGAACTTTTAAAAACAATTATAGCAACGCGGGTGTAATTCATCGGCAGAATGTCACTTTTCCAAAGTGAACGTAAGGGGTCCGACTCCCCTCACCCGCTCTCGAACAAAAAATCAGTCCTTGTGGCTGGTTTTTTTGTTTGGTGGGTAGGGGTTTGGACTGACCACTTTCTAAGGGGTTCAATAATTTACGTAGTAAATTTCAAGATTTTCTTACTCCCCTCACCCGCACCAGACGGGGCAATTTACTAGTTTATAACGCTGGAAGAGACTATTTTTTTAAAGATCTCTAGTCCATTATTATCATATAAATCTAGGGTGAGCTGGTATATGATTTGATCCTTTAGAATGTAAGCTTTGACTAGTTTGAAATCTCCACCTTGAAATGATGTGCTCGGTTCATTTTTGAATACAACATATGATTCCCCACTTGTTACTTGTCCTGAAGTAAGTTTAGTATTAGTTTCCCTTTGATTGCTATCTGGTGATGTAAGATTATTTATTTTGTTAAACCACTCAGAATTAGTATAACCTTCGTAAAGTTGCGTTGGGTACTTATGAATCTCAATAATGTTGTAAACTTTACTTCTATCTTGTTCCCCAGCAACAAAAGTCTTCTCAGATATGAGTATTCCTTCTGGGGAAACCCAATCTGAGGGATATTTAAGAGTAAGTCCAGCGTTTATACCTGTTGTGGCGAAAGTCTTTTCAGAATCATTAGATAAGTTGGCAGTATCAGACGGAGATATAGGAACATTTTTTGTCCCTAAAAAATATGTCCCACCTATAATAATCAGTCCTACAACCAGGATAACAATTAATATGACGCTGCTAAAACCCCGCTGGCTCATTACATTAATAATCTCACACTAACTCTGGCTTATACAAGGGGTATTTTAGTTTTACTAGCTTCTTTGGCAGAAAACACCTTTGTTAAATCTTTAAAATAAGCATAGAGATTATAACTGATTTCCTCCTCACCTGCCTCCTAAGATTAAATACTGACTATATAACCATTATTCGCAGGCACTGGTAAATTATAGAGTAGCATATCTGTACCCCTTTTTAATTTAAAATGGCTGTCCAAAATTAATTTTCCTTTTCTAAATGGTAAGGTAACAACTTGATCTTTTTCACTGTAATTTAAAATCACCAGAATTACTTCTGAACCGCTATGTCTAGTGTAGGCAAAAATATCTTCTGAACTAGTTTCCCAACTTGAATATTTACCATAAAGCAGGGCTGGTGATTCCTGCCTAAACTGAATTAATTGTTTGTAAAGTGCATATAAAGATTCTGGGTCTGTTATTTGTTTTTCTAAATTCACTTCTTCAAAATTTTTATTTACTGGTAACCAAGGCTCACTGTCTGTAAAGCCTGCATTTTTCTCATCACTCCATTGCATGGGTGTTCTCTCTGGGTCCCTACCTAAGCCTAAACCTGGCACATTTTTCTCAAACGGATCTTGGATCTTATTTTTTGGAATAATTGTGTCTTCCATACCAATCTCTTCACCGTAATAAATAAAAGGAATTCCACGTAAAGTAAAAAGTAATAAAGCAGCAATGAGTAACTGCTCTTTGCCAATTCTTGATGAAATTCGTGGCTTATCATGGTTTCCTAAAACATAAGTTGGTGTATAAATATGGGTGACTCTACTATCATAGCTATCAATAATCTGTTTATGAATTTGGGCTTTCCAAGGATGAGTGATGATAAAAAAATTAAGAGGTGCAAAAAAATCGCGTTCGATCTCACTATAAACCTTAATCATTTGTTCATTTGATGACCATACCTCTGACACCAAAAACTTATTACCATACTCCTCTAGAACATCAATAAATTTCTTTTCGATCTCTAAATATTCCTTTTGAGCAAATGTGTGGATATGAATTAGCTGTTGGTAAGGATCAGCCACCGTACCCGAGATAAACAAAGGGTTTTCGGGCTCATCTAAAAACCGCGCGTCTTTTATCATCCATTCCGGTGCATCAACTCTAAAACCATCAACCCCTAAATCTAGCCAAAAACGTAATACATCCAACATTTCTTTTAGCACTTCCGGATTTCGCCAATTTAAATCCGGTTGCTCCGTGTGAAATGAATGTAAATAATATTGACCTGTTTGGGGGTCTAATTCCCAAGCTGATCCCCCAAAATTGCTTAACCAGTTATTAGGTTCTCCGCCATTATCTGATGGATCCTTCCAAATATAGAAGTCTCGCTTAGGATTATCTTTAGACTGCCGAGACTCAAGAAACCATCCGTGCTTTGAAGATGTATGGTTAGGAATAAAATCCATCAGCAATTTAATCTTTCTTTTGTGGCACTCGATCAACAATTTTTTAAAATCATCCATATTGCCAAATATTGGATCAATATCTTTGTAATCTGCCACATCATAACCAAAATCAATCATTGGAGAAGGATAAATTGGTGAAAGCCAAATGGTGTTAATTCCTAGGTTGCATAAGTAATCTAATCGCTTGATGATCCCGTTTATGTCACCCACGCCGTTACTATCGGAGTCTTGGAAGCTCCTGGGATAGATTTGATAAACGATAGCATTAAGAGGCCAATCAGAAACTCTCACTAACTTATCTTAGCAGAAAAATGTTAAAGTCAACTTCCTCAATCTATCTATCTTACCTACCCAAAGAAAAAGGCCTCATTGCTGAGACCCAAATCCCGAGAGATTCTATTGCTAGAATACCTCTAACTCTACAGCTTTCGCTATGGAGCTTTGAGTAGCATATAATAACTTCTTTTATTTGTCAACCCATTATTTTGAAAGCTTGTTGAATTTGGATAATCATAGAGTGTCGAGCTCAGAACCGAAATTAGTTCCGAATTGTTACTTTTTTAATCTTGTTTTTGTTAAAAACAGTCCAATCAGGACAGCAATTACTGCTACTGTTATCAGGGTTGTTTTTTGAAGGTAGCCATCTTCCTTATTTTGAGGGGTATCATTTTTTGGCTTTGAACCATTAACAATTTCGACATTTGTATCCTTGAAAAATCCATTCTCATCCTTGACCCTAAGTGTAACAAAGGCACTGTAATGTTTTGGGTCATATTGGTGGGTAGATTGAGGCTCGGTACTTGATTGACCATCACCAAAATCCCAAAAATGCTCCACTAGATTAGTGGAGCCATTTACTGCAAAATTATAACTAAGCTTAATTGGGTTAACAAATTCAGAATACACTTTGTTTAAAGTTGGATCTGCTTTTTTATCATTGACTAAGATATCTAAATTTGGAAGCAGGTAACTTTTATCCGGTAACACATTAATCAAGACTGTTGTTAAAGGGGTTGGTGCGCTTTTCGGATCAATATGGGCATCAAGTTTTAGGGTATAGGATCCAGCTTCTTTATAAGTATGGATATTTTTTAGCCCCTGACCTTTTTCTCCGTCTCCAAAATCCCACACAAAGTTAGTCCGTTCATTAATAGACTTTAAATAGCTCAAGTGGGAAGAATCAATTTCGAAATTGATTGGTTGGTTTATCAAAAATTGCTTGGTGATAATTTCCTTGGGTAATTCAAAGGTCTGGACAGATTTGTATTTAACCGGGTAAATTTCAGCATATTCTTGGTCAGCCTTCAAAAAATGTGGCTTCACAGTTTGATGTGCAAGTATTTTTTCTGGCAAAAATATCCATGAAAATATAATTCCTAAAAAAATTACTATTCTAAGGCAGTGCATTTATTTAAAAGTAGCAATGGTCGTTGACCAGGGACCAGTTACCGATGTAGTCCAAGAGTGTATATAGGAACCGGTTGCGGAAACAACCTTTTCTACACCATTACCAGCTTGAAAATCCCAGTTATTGTTTTCGACAATTCTCTCAGTCCAAGTTGGATCCTTACTCCAGGTAAAAGAGGTGTCATTTGGATTTGAATCGGCCACTGCTACTAGCAGTTCATTACCTTGCGTGGTGGTAACTGAAGCGGTAGTTGGAGTGGCACTGCTGCCTGATAGTGTAGCAACTTGATCCAGAGTTGTTAAACCACTATATTCCATGGCATTCATCACAATAGTGGCGTTTACCCCAAGCGGGTTGGCTGTGATGGTAAAAGTTCCCGAGGGGGAGACGATATTTGTGGCATAATAAATCGCTGTACGGGCATTGTTATTTAGTGGACTTTGGGCCGCTCGAGTATACGTATTCCCCTTGTTATCAGTTAGGGATGTTGCGGCAAAATCAAGAGAATTGTTGCTATTCCAACCCCAAACATAGACAATGATCATATTCCCGGCGCTTGGTAAACTACCGAAAGAGGCTGCCAAAGTATCAACCGCATTCGCCTCGAATTTACCAGTTTGTTTTACAAAGGTGATGTTAGCTTGAGCGTTGGTTGTAAAAGTAAAATCTCCTGAAGTTGCCAAATTACCAGCAGTATCTCTACTCAAAACGCGATAATGATACAAGGTACTATTCGTAAGTCCTGTAAGGTTCTGAGAGTGATTTGTTACTTTTGTAGTATTCAGAGTGGTTGTAGATCCATATTGCGTATCTGTACCGTATTCAACTTGGGAATCCGAGGCTTCATTTGTTGTCCAAGTGATAGTCGCACTGTCATTAGCGATATTGGTTGCAGAAACTTGCGATATATCCGGTGCTGTTGTATCAGGTGGATTATCAACTATTACATTAATTACCGCACTCGTTGTTGAATTATTAAGAGCATCTCTAGCAACGGCAGTAAGTACACGAGCCCCATTAGCAACCTGCGCTGTATCCCAAGTTATAGAATATGGGGAAGTTGTGTCTTCTGTTCCTATGTTGTTTCCGTCTACTTTAAACTGAACGCCAGCGACACCGACATTGTCAGATGCATTAGCTGAAACTGTTATGCTACCCAAAACAGTCGCATTGTCAGCCGGAGCAGTGATATTCACTGTTGGAGCCTGTGAATCTTCTTGAGGAGATGGCAATTTCACCATTGAAGAAACAGAGGGGACACCATTACTGTTTACAATAAATAGCATATAATAACCAGATGGCGCAAGGTTAGAGCTAGCAGGAGCCTGAATATCCAATCCTCCAGCCACCTGACTAAAGTTCAAATCCATAGCTCCACCATTATGGTCAAACGAATGAGTAACTGCTCCAGTTCTTATTAATCTAACTTTTGAAATCGAAGCTCCGTCTGGAGTTGTTATAGAAAAGTTGGAATTATACTGGATAGTTGCTGGTGAAGAAGATATAGTTGGCCTTGGACCTTTAAAAAGATACGGTGGTGAATAAATTTCAACATTCAATTGATCAGCGCTACCATAATTATTACCATTGCCTCCAACCATTACTCTCCCATCAGTTAAAAGCAGGGCCGTTGAATGATATTGCCTGGGATTTTGGCCACGAGCTAGGGTGGTAAAAGTTTCGGTAATTGGATTCCACATTTCAGCTTCTTTGACTGCGTTAGTTGGATTCAAACCCTCTTTCATTGATCCTCCACCAGTTATTAAAACCTGACCATCTGGTAAATTAGTAGTGTTATGGAAGCTTCTCGCAAAAGCCATTGAAGTGAGTTGTCTCCAAGCTGGTGTTGGTTGATTTAAGTCCAAAAGATATGCTGTATTTAATGATGCACCCGGGAAGGTTTCGTTTGATGAACTACCTGTCTTCAAAATTTTCCCAGGAGCAAACATGGTCGCACTTCCACCCTCCAAAGTTTGCGTGTCAATTGTGGTCCAAGTTTGAGCCGTTGTATCTAATATTTCAGTTTGGGTTGGGGCTTCTGATCCTCCAACATGAATCACCCGTCCATCAGCCATCACAAACATAAATGGATATAAAGGAACTTGCTTTGATGCACCATTGAGAGAAGTCCAGGTATTGGCAACTGGGTCATAAATTTCCGGTATAAGGTTGGCACAATCAACAGTTGTACAATTGGTAGAACCAGACATTGCCAATACCTTACCATCACCTAAAACAGTTGCAGTTGGGTACCACCTGAGTCCTGTCATATTTGCAGCTACTGACCAGCTCTGAGTAGTTGGGTCAAATAGATTGCTTTTATTATTCCCAGTGCCACCAACAGCTCCATCTCCGCCAACAACAAATACCTTACCGTTTGGCAAAAGAATCTGCCCAGCGCAGAAAATATCAACTGAGCCTGTGCCAACATTGGTAAACTGACCAGAGGTTGGATCCCAAACAGTACCTAAGCCGAGATCTTCCCATGTAAGCACCTTGCCATTTGGCATCAAAACTGCGTGAACAGCGACATGTGGCCAATTAATTGGAGTTGACCATTCACCTACTTGAGCTCTGGGATCAGTATTAAAAACAGTAACATTAATAACTGTAGATGTTGTTTGGTTTGCTGCTGCGTCTCTGGCTACGGCTTCCAATGTATGAGGCGTATTAGTAGAGGTAGTTGTATTCCAACTAACTGAATATGGAGCAGTTGTATCTTCCGAGCCCAAGTTAGATCCATCCAGTTTAAACTGAACACCCACAACTCCGACATTATCTGAGGCATCTGCTGAAACATTAATTGTTCCGGAAACTGTGGCATCCTGAAGAGGAGTAGTTATATCTACCGTCGGCGCAGTTGTATCCGGAGTGGTGGTGACAAAATTGACACTGTCATCTGAACCGGCAACTTCGCTATGATCTGATCTGGCAATAATCCCAAGTAAGGTATGATTTCCAGCTGGAACATCATTGAAAACATAAGTTCCATCAAAATCAATATCCATTTTAGTGGTACCACCATCCAGCCTAAAATGAGCATGATCTCCGGCTAATTGCTCACCGGCTTTGGTGTAGTTAACGGTGACTGTTGTTCCAGAGATACTTTGTGCCTCAGTTGGTTGGGTGATTGTGAGAATTGGGGGATTATTAACATTCACTGTAACAACCGAACTTGTAGTGGTATTATTAGCACCGTCTCTTGCCACAGCCGACAGAACATGAGAACCATTAGCACCTTGAGTAGTATCCCAATTGGCTGAGTAAGGAGCGCTGGTATCTTCTGAGCCCAAATTAGCTCCATCTAACTTAAATTGCACTCCAGCAACACTACTATTATCCGAAGCATTAGCAGAAACTGCAACTGTTGCCCCCAGAACCGTTGCTCCTTCTGTTGGCGTAGATATTGATACGCTTGGCGGGGTGGTGTCAGGAGCAATCGGAGCATTCATATCGGTTTGGATCTCGCTTTGATTTAAAACGCGGTTATAGAGTCTAACTTCGTCAACTGTTCCTTTAAAGAAATCTCCTGAAGCATTTGCCGTGCCGATTCGAAGGGGGTTATTGGTTTGGTCAATATTGCCAGTTGTTGAAAAAGTTGCCGCCTGGACCCCATCAACATATAATTTAATAGTCGTACCATCATATGTACCAGCTAAGTGATACCATTGGTTCAAATTTAAATTTCCTGAGGTTTGAGCTTTTCTCCAAGTTCCATTAATCCTAGCATCCATTGAAGCTTTAAACCCAGCACCTGATCTATTAATTGAGATTTCATAATAATTTTTCCCAACAATATGCTTATGCCCGCTGAAAGTCCCGTTTGCCCTTGCCCAAGCTTCTAAAGTAATATTGCTGGTAATTTTTAGGGTATCATTGTTGGCAACAGACACTTGGTCATTGCTACCATCAAAATTAATTCCTTTATCGTATTTTCCAGCTGCTGTCCAAGCTGCGCCATTTAAAAGCGAACCATTGAAGTTATTACCAGATGTATCCACAGCTGTTGCCCCAGATCCTTCATTTAAACCATATTCTGCTACCAAATTGGGGACGGCCTGGACATTTTTAATTAAGATGAAAAAGAGTAAGGGCAGTAGCGCTATATTTAATACTAGGAGATAATTAATTTTCCTGAACACTAATTCTTTATCCCATACAGAATACTATCTTGTCAAGAGCTAATTTACTTTTTACAATTTTGTTAACTTCCATGATTGACAAATATAGTAAACTAGATTAATAATTAATCATGCATCGATTATGGGCTTTACTACTAGCCTTTATCCTAGTTAGCTTATTTATCTCTGCGCCAGTTCAAGCTGCTGAAAAACAATCTAGACTATTAGTTAAATTCCAGGAAGGTGTTGATAAGCAGGCAGCCGCCAGAAGAAACAATGCCAGGATCCGTTCCGAAATTCCTAGGTTAGGAGTTGTGGTTTTGGAGAGCAGTGATGGCCCGGAAATCACCAAGAATAGGTTCAGGAGAGAGCGGATAGAATATGTAGAAGAAGATGCTGTAGCTGAAGCTTTAGATAGTAATGATCAGCTCTACATCAGCCAATGGGCATTGCCAAAAATCTCATGGAATTTATTGGAAGCTTCTGCCAGTGCTTTTAACCCGGCTGTTTTAACAAAGATAGCCGTGGTTGATACCGGTGTTGATTATACTCACCCAGACCTATCTGGTAAAGTTGATGTGGTTAGTGGTTGGGATTTTGTCAATAATGATAGCGACGCTATGGATGATAATTTGCACGGTACACATGTAGCCGGAATAGCGTCGGCTACTACAGGGAATTCAATCGGTATTGCCGGAGTATCCATAAACACTACCCAGGTGATTCCGGTGAAAGTATTAAATAGCAGTGGTTCTGGGTATTACTCTTGGATTGCCAGTGGCATTATCTGGGCTGCTGATCACGGAGCCAAAGTGATTAATTTGAGTTTGGGGGGAATGGTATCTTCGAATACCCTACAAAACGCCATCAACTATGCATGGAATAAAGGAGCTGTTATCACAGCAGCTGCAGGTAACAGTAATAATACCCGTCGTTTATACCCAGCCTATTATAACCGAGTAATTGCAGTTTGGGCATCTGACCAGAACGATAAGAAAGCTTCATTTTCCAGTTATGGTAACTGGGTTGATGTGGGGGCACCAGGTGTCAGTATTCTCAGTACTGTACCCTTAAGTTTAGATTTTGATGGCACAAATGATGGTTACGCCCTTTTAAGCGGTACCAGCATGGCTACACCAGAAGTCACTGGTTTGGCTGGATTACTGTTTTCAAAAAATTCATGGACCAATTCACAAGTAAGAAGTAGGATTGAAGCTACAACTGACCCAATATCCGAAAGATTATTTACCAGAGGCTTGCTTGGAAAGGGCCGAATTAATGTCTCTAAGGCTCTAAAATAGTTATCTGTTCCTTTCTTTTTTGACAAAAAGATAGGTTCCGACTGCGACAAATGCAAAAAACATTATTCCAATTACCATTAAATTAAAACTAACCGGTTCCAAAACAGTTTTGGCATATTCTGGTTTACTGGCGTAGTAGACACCTCTAATCAGATCAATGGCATACCTCATTGGTGTGATTCTAGACAGAATATCCAAATAAAATGGTAAGACATGGATTGGATTAAAAACTCCGGCCAAAAAAAATTGAGGAAAAATTATAAATGGAAAAACCTGGTTAGCTGATCTCTGGTCTGATAAGTTCGCCAGCACCAGTACTCCAAAGGCTCCTCCCAGAAGACAAATTATCAGGAAAAATGGCAACATACTAATAAGTTGTGGAATAGTCATTGGTATTTGTAAGATAAATCCAAATATAATGATACCAATTAATTGAACCATTGACACTAAACTTTCCCCTAAAATTTTTCCAATGATAATTGAATATCTGGAGATTGGAGAGATAAAGATTTCCTGAGCAAAATCAGTTTCCCGGTCGGCAATTAGTGATATTACACCAGATGCTGTTGATGAAAATAAGGTTTGTCCAATTACACCCCAGAAAGTGAAGGTTAGAAAATCAAAACCTGCTCCAGCTGATAAATTGGATTGAAGCGATCCCCCCAGGATTCCAATAAAAACCAGTGGAAAGATTAAACTCATTAAAATCCTACCCCGGTCTCGAAGTAGTTTTAAAACGTCCCGGTAAGCGATGATTAAAACAGCATTTAACTCATTCATGGGAATTAGTAATTTAGCAATAAATCGGTAGAGCTATATAGCTTTAGAGCTACTTTTCCTCCTCTCTGATTATTTCCAAGTAGGCATCCTCTAAACTAGGTCCGCTTTTATGCTTTTGTTGGTAAGTTGACTTCAGAGTTTTCTTAATCTCATCTGGTGTACCAATTGCTACAATTTTTCCGTGATTTATTATGCAGACCTTATCCGCGTCTTCAGCCTCCTCTAGATAATGAGTAGTCAAAAAAACCGTCATTTTAGTATCCTCCCGAACTTTCTTTAAATAATCCCAGAGATTTCTGCGAGACAAGGGATCTAGACCTGTTGTTGGCTCATCCAAGAAAAGCACTTTAGGTTTATGCATTAAACTACGGACAATCTCTAATTTTCGCTTCATTCCTCCTGAAAAAGTCTTAACAGGTTTAAATAGTTCTTTTTCAATTCCGAGAATTTTGGCCAACTCTTTGACCCTATTTTGATAAGACTGTGCCATTAAACTAAAAGTTGGTGCAAATGAATAGATTCCATAAAGAATGCTGTGGAACCTAATATTTTCTTCAGCTGATAGATTTAAATCTATTGAAGGGTTTTGGAAGATAATACCGATATTCCTCCTGACTAAAGAAGAATTTTTATCTATATCAAAACCAGCAACTGTAATCTCCCCCGATGTTTTGGACAATATAGTCGTTAAAATAGAAATAGTGGTTGTTTTACCAGCGCCATTTGGGCCAAGCAAGGCAAAGAATTCTCCCTCCTTAACTTCAAAGGAGATATCATCTACCGCATTTTGCTCAGATTTTTTGTAACGTTTGGTAAGATGATTGACTTCAATAATATTGTTCACGAGGTTACAGTTTAGAGGCTTTGAAGATCCTTGTCAATCTCACTAAAGTCAGAATCCAGGTCAGTTGGCTGGGTGGCTTCCAGCTCACTACTTAAATCAGCTGTTTCAATAGTAGCAGTTGGTTGCTCGATTGCAGCGGTTGGCTCCTCTGACCTTTGGGTGCTCATCCAGTAGAAAACACCCCCTCCAATTGCTATTATTAATAGCACTATTATAACGATTATGACCATCATTTTACTAGAAGTTTTTGCTGGCTCACTTGCCGGGTTTACCAGGGTGGCTACTTCAGGGTTTGGCTGTGGGATAGTTTGATTATTGTCCATTCTTAATTCCTCCTAGCTGAGCTGTTTGACTAATGGCATAAGCTACTGCCTGCCTAGCTGCAACAACCAAATCATGTAGATTCTTTAGGTCAGAATGTAGTAGTTGGCGCTCTGCGGTCGCATCTTCCTTCACCTTGGACTCTGAGGTGATAGTTAGCGTATAATCCTTTTCCAGCTGCAGGTTTGCTGAGGCTGTAGCGGTATCAATTGCAACTTTAGCAGAAGCAATAGCAGCTTTAGCACTGCTTGTATCCTTGTCAGTAACTGCATTAACTCTAATCTCCAGCTTTGATAAGATATTATATAGTCGGCTTAAGTGTTGAAGCATTTGGCCGGTCCGATTCTGGTTAACCCTGGCTAGATTATCATTAATTCTAGCTGAGGCCGAAGCCTTTCTTCTATCCCTAAAGCCATCAAGCTTAAGCTTTAGAGCAGCTGTTCTAGTGGCCACTTTCTCTCGCCTAGTATCAATTAACTGGGCAACGAGCTCTCTTTTAGTGTCAACTTTTTGCTTAACAACATTTTTTCGAGTCGGCGAAGAAGTAGAGTCCTCGGCGTGTGATGGCAAGGCAACTACTGTGAGTAAGGTCAATAAAAACAAGGCAGTTAGAAATATTTTCATATTACTATAATTAGCTTATCATATTTGTCAACCCCGATTCAATCGGGGTCAATGGCTTGTCAAAGTTTTTTCTAAGCTAGCAACTGTATCGGCATATTCAAAGTCAGCCAGTCGCTCCTCTTTGGCTGCTTGAGCCTTGTTTAAAGCTTCTTTGCCTTCATGCTCCTCAACTGCTAGATCTGTGAGGATAGTTGTTTGACTGTGGGTTACCTGCAAAAAACCATTGCCAATGGTAAATATCTCATTTTTATTTCCTAGTTTAATCTCCAGCTCCCCGGGATTTAACTCAGCCATTAAATTAATATGTCCTGGTAAAATTCCCAGCTGGCCCTCGGTAGTATTAACATTAACCATCTCAACTTCCCCTTCAAAAACCAGTTTTTCAGGAGTGACAATTTTCAAATTTAGTTTACTCATAGTTATGATATTATATAACTTCAGCATTAACTTTACAAAGCTGTGATTAGCCAGTATAATACCCTGCATGAGTGAATCTGATTATGTAACAAGTGCTGAGGAGCGTGTCAAAATGGATGAAATAAAAAGATACTGCAGCGAAAACGTTATCGCAATAAGTGAGAAAGATAGCTTAAATAATAAATGTGTTGATGGTAGATATTTGCCTGATCAGGAAAGAGGTAAAATTGCCAGGCCTGGTGGGGATTTAGGCTATGTCATGGTGCTTTTAGCTTTAAATAAGGAGAAGGAGTTGGGTTTGACACCTAAACTATGTTTTCAAGCAGTTTATGGCGTTGTTAATAAAAACGGTGGTAAGTTTAACCTACATTCCGATAATCATTCAGAGCCTGGTGGATTTGGCTGCGGTCACGTATTTAGACCAACTAGCCCAGACTTGGCAGAAGCTTATGGATTGAATTCCGAGGAAGTTAGTGAAGTGATTGAACATGCCAAAGAACAGGCTCAAAAAGATCCAAACATAAATCTGATTATGCTTAAAGGTGAACATCAGGAAGAGGCGGTTTTAGTAATGGAAGATCTGCAACACTCAGTTGCCTCCTCAGATGGTCAGGGTAAGATGTTTTTTGTATATGATAAAGCTAGAGATATGAAATATATAAAAGAGGTTCTTTTACCAGGATTGGGTATTGACGGAATTTCCTTAGAGGATTTTGTGCGGATTTCTGATATCCAAACTATGGCTACACTTAGAAACTTGGCCAAAGGTAAAATAATATATGGAGTTAACTTTAATAGGGTTGAATTGGTCAAAAATTTAGGTTTAGTTGCTTAATACTTCTTAGATTTAGATACCAGATAAACTAAAATAGCCAAGATTAAGGCCAAAACTACTTTCCAGTATTTGCCATTTACAACTTCCTCTGTCCCAGAAAAAATTGCAAACCACACCCCATAAGCTCCCAAAATTAGCCACAAAGGATAAATTTTATTCATTTATATATGATAACATGGAATGGTGGGTAAATGGCAGGTTATCTATTACAAAACAGCCAGCGGCGATAATCCAGTTAGTGATTTCTTAGACACTCTTTCTCCTCCCACACAGAGTAAATTACTCAGGATTTTTGAAAATATTGTTGAATATGGATTACAATCAGTGATCCCGCATGTTAAGAAATTATCAGGAACTCCGTTTTGGGAAATTCGGATTCTGGGACAAGATAATATTAGGGTCATATACGTGGTTCCAACACAATTACGAGTGTTAGCTTTACATGGATTTACAAAAAAATCACAAAAAACTCCCACTAAAGAATTAAGAATAGTATCTCAGAGATACTCCGACTATCTTTATAGAATCAAATAGTCACTTGACTTGATATATCGTATAAGATATAATAATTTCATAATGAGAATATATACTCATCAAGAAGATCTAAAAAAGAGGCTTAAAAATCCTGAGTTTAAAAAGGCTTGGGAAGACTCCGAGTTGGAATATCAGATTAGCCGTGTTCTAATTAGAAATCGGTTGGAGAAAAAAGTTTCTCAACAGCAATTGGCCAAAAAAGCTCACACTACCCAGGCAGTTATTTCTAGATTAGAATCCATGAGTTTTAATCCCAGTATAGAATTACTTAAAAGAGTAGCCACAGCCCTCAACCTCAAACTCACCATCCAATTTGAATAAACTTAGACTTATAGTTGAAATTGTGTTCGTGATTTGATAAAATTTCTTATATGGCAGAACAATTAAATCTCAATTGGGCTAGATCAAAATTCACAGTTTCGAAGTTTACAGATATGGTTTTGCAAACAGAAAAAATGAGAAATCCAGAATTTAGAGCTTTGAATCTTAGTGCTATTGGACTTTGTGGAATTTATTATGATTTAGGCCATTATGGCCGTGGTTATGATGATTTTCCAAAAATAATTCCATTAGCTTTTGAAAGCTTAGCAAGCACGAGATTCTTTGTAGATATCACGATTCCAGAATTTTATAATCCACTTTCAAATATTATTGAAGATTATTTAAAGGGGAAAAACAAGTTAACTGGAAGAGAAAGTATTTTAAGAACAATGAGATTTCTAGATACACTTGAAAAACAAAAATTATCTGTACATTTTGAAGATTACCTTGATGACTGGAGGGTGTATAGGATGGAAACCGATAGTGATGCTTTCGAAAATAAAGAAGGTCTTTAATCTATTTTAAATCCTCAACTCCGCCGATCATGTAGAAGTCTTGCTCTGGGCGTTTGTCGTGTTTGCCGTCGATAATTTCTTTAAAGAGTTTAATGGTATCAGCTAATTTTACATATTTTCCTTTTCTGCCAGTAAAAGCTTCTCCAACAAAAAAAGGCTGAGTTAAAGCCCTTTGGATTCTTCTGGCTCTGCCCACAGTTTGTTTATCCTCATCAGAGAGTTCTTCCATACCTAAAATTGCAATAATATCCTGAAGATCCTTATACCTTTGCAGAATTTTTAATAGTTCCTGAGCAATATTATAATGCTCCTCCCCAACTATTTCTGGGGTTAAGGCTCTTGAAGAAGATGCCAATGGGTCAACCGCTGGATATAAACCTTGTTCTGTTAGTGCTCGCTCCAAAGCAATTGTCGAATCTAGATGAGCAAATGTAGCAGCTGGGGCTGGATCTGTATAATCATCAGCTGGCACATAAACAGCTTGAACAGAGGTAATTGAGCCTTTTTTGGTTGAAGTAATCCGCTCCTGCAAAGCACCCATCTCTGAGGCTAGGGTTGATTGATAACCTACAGCAGAGGGGATTCTTCCGAGCAAAGCTGATACCTCACTGCCAGCTTGGGAGAACCTAAAAATATTATCAATAAATAGCAAAACATCCTTGCCTTCCTCATCTCTAAAGTATTCAGCCATGGTTAATCCGGATAGAGCGACTCGCTGGCGGGCTCCAGGGGGTTCATTCATCTGCCCAAAAACCATGGCGGTTTTATCAATTACCCCAGAAGAGATCATCTCATGGTAGAGATCGTTTCCTTCCCTAGTCCTCTCCCCGACTCCGGTAAAAACTGAATAACCACCGTGCTCAGCAGCAATATTTCTAATTAACTCCTGGATCAGAACAGTTTTACCAACCCCAGCTCCTCCAAAAAGTCCTACTTTTCCTCCTTTAACAAACGGGGCCAATAGATCAATTACTTTAATTCCGGTTTCAAAAACTTCAGTTTCAGTAGATTGTTCCTCAAAGCTAGGTGGATTTCGGTGGATTGGTAGAGTTTTTCCAGATTTGAGCTGACCTTTTTCATCAACAGTTTGTCCTAAAACATTAAATAAACGGCCTAGAACTGCCTCTCCAACGGGCACAGAAATTGGAGCCCCGGAATCGATAACTTCCATGCCTCTCTGCAAGCCGTCGGTGGAGGACATCGCTACAGCTCTAATAATCCCATCCCCCAAATGCTGCTGTACCTCGAGTACGAGTTCAGAGTTATGAGTTATGAGTTCAGAATTATTTTTTCCATTCTTAACTCTTAATTCTTCATTCTGCACTCTCAAAGCATTATATATAGAGGGAACTGAATCCTCTGGAAACTCGACATCTATAACTGGCCCAATAATTTGGACTATTTTTCCTTTACTCATTTTCTTCTCCTTCTGAGCTGGTTGTGATATGTATAGTATCGATCCTAGACAACACTTCTTCTGGTAGTTTCCCCTTTAAGTACGTCTTAATTATTGTTGTAAAGGTTCCCTCTAACCGACCTCGAACATCTGTGTTACCAGTTGCATCTGCTAGATCAATTAAGTTGATCACTTTCACAGATCTTTCATTTAAAAATTGAGGTGAAATTCTGTAATCTTTTCTTTCTGCCATTTTATTTTTCCCTTAATACTTGTACATAATACTTTATACTTATTCCAATGCTAATCCAGCTGAGGTAATTTCTAAAAGTTCAGCAGTAATAGCATCTTGGCGGGTCTTATTATAAGTTAAATTCAAAGATTCAACAAGATCCTTAGCATTATCTGTGGCATTTTGCATCGCCATCATCCTAGCCGAGTGCTCTGAGGCTTTGGTTTCAAGAAGAGCCTGGTAAATTTGAGTTTCTACCTGGTGAGTTAAAACA
>Ga0209542_10000887_pt1 | contig 71041 bp, 75 predicted proteins | sample RifCSPhighO2_01_FD_184028 | JGI IMG/M metagenome (GOLD analysis project Ga0209542, IMG submission 184028) | Soil microbial communities from Rifle, Colorado - Rifle CSP2_plank highO2_0.1 (SPAdes) (version 2) | ecosystem: Environmental > Terrestrial > Deep subsurface > Rock core/Sediment ...
AACCAGATTATTCTCACCAGGAATTAAATAAAAAATATTAATTTTATTTTGGAGCCAGTTCAATTTTATTAGCTGTAAATTGGTTGCTCTGATTATATTTTCCGGTTATAGTAACTCTATCTCCATTGTTAAAATTATCAGTTAATTCAGAACAAATTCTAATGTTTTTGCCAACGTAAGTGACCTCAAAACAACCTTCATCAATAACACCTTTCATAGTAACTTGACCATATAATCTAATTTCTTCAGCATATACCGGTTTTTCTAATAATTCTTGAACGCCAATAGTACCTTCTGGCTTGTATGGTCCTTTCTCGCAACCGGATAATATTGATGACACAAATAATAAAATAATTATTATTAATGTTTTGATTTTCATGCTCATTTGCTCATTTTAAATTATATAAATGTTTTGCATAAACTTCATCATTTAATTTAAAATTGGAAGAAAATTAGTTATATCTTTTTTATTAAAAAAAAGGTTATTTTACATTTTTCCCATATTTTCCCAGGTAACTGGGATAATAGTTTCACTGCCATCCTTATTTGTCACATAGTAATATCTATCCCTTCCAGGTAATACTCCTTTATGTTCACTAAGAAGTTTAAATATGTCTTTACGTTTCTGATGGAGTGCCAAAAGTATTGCATTTGTTTTATTATGATTCATATGATTTATATCTGTATCAAATCTATTGATTAAAAGTCTAATAATTTCTATATTTATATTTCGATATTGCATTGCCCAAATTAATGCAGTATTTCCCTCTAAATCTTGGCTATTTATATTTAATCTTGGACTTGATAATAATAATTTAACAATTTCTAGATTATTGTAAGTACATGCATACATTAATGCAGTTTTAAGATAGTGATCCTGTTGATTTATATCTACAACAATCGGATTTTTTAAGAGTAGTTTGACTATTTCTATATTGTTATTCATACATGCTTTTATTAATGGAGTTGTGTAACTCTTACTACAACCATAGTTATTCCAGAGATTACTGGCGGTAAGAAGAAGTTTAACCATTTCTACATCATTTATTTCAATTGCTATAAACAATGCGTTTTTTCGATCTAACCCTACTATATTTACATCTATACCTAAAATCCCGCTCATTGTTGTACCTATATTCAGCAGAAAATTAACAAGTTTGTAATTATTATTTCTAACTGCGTAAATTAAGGGAGGTGATTGAAATTTATCATAAGGTTTATTAGAATTAAGAGCATCATAAAAATCTTTTTGTTCAGCAGTATTACTTAATTTTAGTCCTATTTCAAAAATTTTTTCAAATAACTTAAGATTAACTCTTTTTCCAGTAACAATGTAATCAATTAATTTATGCCAATTAAGATTATTATCTGGTTTTACATAATCCTCAAATTTTAAACTTGTTATCTTGAATTGCGCACGTAACATTAATTCAAATTTCTTTTCCATTAAAATTATATGAATTTTAGTATTTATCAATATTATGGTAGTGCAGTATATATGTTTTTGTAAATAGATTGAAGTATTTTTATAATTTAAAATTATTATAGGTCTTATTAATTTCTAATTTAATCTAATCTAGATTAATATTCTAAAAAAAAGGGGTGCAATAATTTATGTATACTACATTTTGTTAATCTGATAGATAGTTTTTTATATTATAGGCTTATTTTATAATTATGGTAGATATTCGCAAGATTCTCATTATTTTTGTTATAGGTATCCTTTATGGGGTTTTTGTCCATAGTTTTGTTGATGCAGTTTATCCGGAGCCAAGGTATGAGGATTATTGCAACGAATATGGAAGAACAATTCCTTTTAAGGAAAAACCTGCTGAATGTGAACCAGTTGAATTGCCTAAATGTAAGGGTTATATTGATTATCAATATAATAGTGAAGGTTGCCCAATACTTGCAGAATGCAATTTATGCTCTCTTGAACTTGAAGATTCAATGCAAAAACACAATTTAGTCTATTTTATACTATCTTCAATTTTTGGTTTATTTGCAATTTCATTAGCAATATATTTACCTCTAAAAAAGAACGAGTTAAATGAATGGATAGGCACAGGTTTTATGCTTGGCGGCATTTTATCTATTTTTATCGGGACTGCAATCTATTATGGAGATATGGCAAGAATATTTAGGCCGTTTGTGATCCTGGTTGAATTAATAATCATTATCTCTCTTGCATATAAAAAAATTAAAGCTTAAAACATTGCTTATTAAAAGTTAACGCCCTTCAGTGAAGTGTTATATCTAATTAGATTTTGCAATCTTTGGTTGGCTTATAGAATTTTAGATTACACGAACCGACGTTAACTTTATTTTAAAATTAAAACATATAATGGCTAAAGTTCAATTTAAACAAAAATGCATCAGATGCAAACAGAAATATGTGATTTCATCTAAAAGCGATAAATTCATCGTTTGTTATGATTGCCAAAAGAAAGAGCTTGATCAAGAGATAGAGGACCCTAATTTTAAAGAACTTTTTAACATTCCGGAAGAATTTTATAAGCAGAACATTTTTTTAAGAAGTATTAAATCTAGTTATTTAAGGTTTAATAATCTTACAGATAGGCAGATTGAAGCTTTTAAAAAAGTTGTAAAAGATCTGGAAGATGGGAATAAAAAGTAAAATTTTCACTTAACCTTATAAACCTTTAATTTTATCATTCCGATATGAACAAAGTAGAATTACTATTACCTGCAGGAAATAATGCCTGTTTGAGAGCTGCAGTGAACAATGGTGCTGATGCAGTTTATCTAGGCTTAACCAAATTTGGGGCTAGAACCCTTGCTAAAAATTTTAATGAAGAAAATATTAGGAGCGCTGTTGAATATTGTCATAAACATAAAGTTAAAGTTTACGTTACCTTTAACACGCTTGTAAAGAACCATGAACTTTATGAATATTTTGAACAGATGAATATAGCATATTCTGCAAGAGTGGACGGGGTTATTATTCAGGATTCAGCGTTTATTCCCGCAATTAAAACAAATTTTCCTTCAATGCTCATACATATGTCCACGCAGGCAACTATCACTAATACTTTTTCAGTGCCTAAAAACGTTGAGAGAATAATTTTGCCGAGGGAATTTTCTTTGCCTGAAATTAAACATTTTTCTAAAGAATACAAGACAGAGATATTTGTGCATGGCGCTTTATGTTTTTCATATAGCGGGCAATGTTTATTTTCTTCAGTTGTCGGAGGCAGAAGCGCTAACAGGGGGAGATGCGCTCAACCTTGCAGGAAAAGGTACAACAATAAATATTCAATAAGTACGATGGACCTTTGCGCTCTTGAACAGTTGCCGGTTTTAATTAAAGCAGGGGTTTCAACATTTAAGATTGAGGGCAGGATGCGTAGTCCTTTATATGTTGCAACTGTTGCAAAAATTTATCGGAAATATATTGATTTATATTATAAAGGGGATTTTAAAATTGAAGAATCTGATATAGACCTTCTTAAACTTGCATTTAATAGAGAATTTACTTCTGGACTTGGTTTTGAAGAAAATATTATTGACTCCAGAATGTCTTCTAACAGAGGACTATTTTTGGGGCAGTTGGTCAATGGAGAAATTAAGCTTAAGCATGGACTAAATAAGGGGGACACTATAAATATTTGGCAAAATAATGATTTTAATGAACATGTTGTAAAAAATATGAAAAACGGTTATAAATCTGTAAAGTTTGCTTTTCCAGGAGATATAGTAAAAATAAATGATTTAATTATGGATAAAGTTCCTATTTATAAAAAAGCTTCAAATGAATTAACTGCAGAACTTGGCGAAGAGATTCCTCATCTTATATCAAAAACAAAGAAACGTAAAATTATTTTACCATATGTTGAATTAAATAAAAACGTGGATTCCCCCAAACTTTTTGTTAAGGTTTATAATAAGAATTTTGCAATTGAAGCTGATAAAGCAAAAGCGCATGTTATTTATTATGATATTTTGAAAGAGGACTGTGAACAAGTAAAATCATTAATTAAAAATGCCGAATTTTTTGTTTTCACACCAAGGATTTTGTCTGATGCGCAGATAAAAGAAATTGTTAAAAAAATCAAAAAAGTAAATCCTGCGGGGGTACTAGTCGGTAATAAAGGATTATTGCCCTTCTTAAAAAAGTATCAATTGCATTTAGATTATTCATTTAACTGCTTTAATGATCTTGATTTGGCAAGCTATGGCGGTTTGCCTATTATATCACCGGAGTTGTGTTTTGATGACCTTAAAGAGTTCCGGAACAAAAATTTTATTTTGCATGCACATGGAAATATTGTAGTTATGACTTCAAAACAAAAACTTAAAGCCCCTGAACTGGTTGACGATGAGGGCAGACACTTTAAAGTGAGGGAATATAATGGTTGCACTGAAATATTAAATTCTAAACAATTGGGACTATTCAGCAAAGTGCAGGATTGTATTAAAGAAAATATTAATTATTTTTATCTGGATTTATCAAAAGATGTTACTCGTTTTGTTAAAGTTTATCAAAAGATTATCAAAGGCATAGATTTTGAAGATAAGAAAATAAGCAAAGGTTTTACAAAAGGGCATTTTGAACGCGGAGTTGAATAAGCTATTTCATTAGATACTCTTTTCTCATCTCTTTACTAAATTTTTCAATAGAATAACGCAGCATGGTTCTGGGCATAACCCGTGAATATTTTTTTAAAAATGTTTCAAGAACTTTAACATCTCGCTTACCGGTTTCCCTCAACATCCAACCAACTGCTTTATGTATTAAATCGTGTTTATCATGTAAAAGTATTTCAGAAATTTTAATCGTATCATCAAATTTATTATTATAAATAAATGCCATTGTGGAAACAATTGAAATTCTTTTTTCCCACATATTTTTAGATTTGGCGTATTTGTACAATAAACTTTTATTGTTATCAAGCAGGTATTGTCCAATTATGCGCGGAGCAGTAACATCAATAATGTCCCAGTTATTTGCATATTTATGATACTTGACATAAAAATTAAATATATTTTTGCGCTGTTCAGGATATTTTTCAAATTGATATGTTAAAATAATAAATCCTGTTAATCTGTGTTCATGTATGCCGCTAGAAACTAGTTCAACCAAATCCATTAATGGGGCATGCATGTATTTTTTAGCAATCTTTCTTTGTTCTGGTACAGTTACGCCGATAAACTTGTCACCTTCCCCATATTCTCCTTTTCTGCTTTTAAAAAAATTAGAATAAATTTCTGCGTTTTTTTTGCATGCAAGATTATTTAATTCTTGTTTAATTTTTTCTGAAATCATTATACATATTCTGGAGTTCATCCTTTTTATGTTTTATTATTTGGGACATATCTTTAATCTCTTCTAAACTTACTGCCCCATAACAAAGCCTAATTAAGCCACTCCCCCATGGGACTGGCGCAATTCCAGTTTTTTGTAAAAATGTTTTAGCGTATTCTGGATTATTTATTCCAGTCTCAAAACATGCATATATTGCGCCATCTAAATTTCCCAATAATTTCCAGCCAATTTCAGATAAAGGGATTTTTAAATCTTCAAGTACAGCATTCCTTCTTTTATTTTGTGATTCTGTGATTTTCGACAACAAATCAGGGTTTTCATTTAATTCGTTAAATATTGCAAGAGCCATTGCTTGTGATGGCTTTCTAATTGTGCCTTGCCCTCGATTAATCCTTGTTAATGCTTCAAGGGCACTGACACCATACTTATTTTTTATATAATCATTATCTTGTGTAATCATAATTCCAAGTCCAATGCCCGGGGCAGCTGGCCATTTAGATGTAGAGTCAAGCCTTATAGTTTGTTCATAGTTAGTTATTAACTCTTTAATTTGGCCAGTAAAATTAAGATGCCAGTAAACTTCGTCAAGTATAATCCACGTATCGTTTTTTGCAGCGATTTTTTCAATTTTTTCATAATCTTCTTGATTAATCACTCTTCCAGTAGGATTGTCTGGTGTTGTTACAAGTATAGCCGCCGTGTTCTTGTTTACTTTAGTTTCAAGATTTTCAGCAGTAAAATTGCCTGAATCATCAAAAAATTTAACCGGCACTGCTAAACCCGATTGGCTATTAATAATAAAGTCGTATACTACCCATCCAGGTTCAGGTCTTACAACTTCAGTTTTATTTGTATCAACTATTAACTGTAAAACGTTACCGATGCTTTTTGAAGCGCCCCCATCGTTAACTACAACATTTTTTGAAGAGACATTGGTTCTTAAAGCAGAATAAGCTTCTCTTAGTTCTTGCTCCCCCTGTAAATTTCCATAGCTTAATGTTAGCTTTTCGAGAATTTTATTTGTCTTTTCATAAAGCGCAGGAAAATAATTTTCAATTCGAGGAACAGGTGCGCCGATATGTGTTGCAAATGTCTTTATTCCTTTTTTTTCCAATTCAATTTGTATGCTTCTTATTTCGGAGATTTTATCAGGTGGAAACAACGGATTGCTCCATCTATTTGAAAACTGGCGCGTTGACATCTGACTAACCCAATAATAATTGGTTTATAATTATTTATAGTTTAGATTATAACATTCAATCACAATTTTAATTTTACAGTTTTATTAAATACATTAAAAATTTCTAAACCAAACTAAACTAAACCGCAATCCTTATATACCCCCCTTTATTCTATAATATATAATAAAACATATAGTCAGAGAGAGCATTTGTTAACGCATTTCGCTTTTTCTAAACAATTGCTATATTATTTAAAAAATGACTGAATTTAAAGAATTTGGATTAAGTAATAATTTATTGATTAAAATAGAAGATCTTGGTATTACCAAGCCTACTTCCATTCAAGAAAAATCAATACCTTTGATTATTGAAGGTAAAGATGTTATTGGTGAATCGGCTACAGGTTCAGGTAAAACTTTAGCTTTTGGTTCTGGCATTGTTGAAAAAGTGGAACCTCAGGCCGGTATACAAGCGCTGGTTTTAACCCCCACTAGAGAACTTGCTCAACAAGTTAAGGAATCATTAAAATCTTTTTCATATAAACGTTTAAAAATTATTACAATTTTTGGGGGTGTATCATATACCCCGCAGGTTGCAGATTTATCAAGAGCAGATGTAGTAGTAGCTACTCCAGGCAGATTATTAGATCACTTACAAAGAAATAATTTAGATTTATCCGGCATTAAAATATTGGTCCTTGACGAAGCAGACAGGATGTTTGATATGGGATTTATATTAGATGTTGAAAAAATAATTAGGCAGTGTTCAAAAAACAGGCAAACTTTATTTTTTTCTGCAACAATGCCCCCTAAAGTTAAAAGATTGGCTGATAAATATATGAAGCAGCCTAAATCAGTTTCAGCTGTTAAATATGTTGACCCTAAAAAATTAAAGCAGGCATATTACCAAGTGCCTAAAAATTTTAAAATTGCATTATTATTGAAATTATTAAATGACCAAGAAGCTGGTCTTTCTATGGTTTTTTGCAATACCCGAAAAAATACTGATTTTGTAACTCAAAACTTAAGATTGAACAAAGTAAGGGCTTTAGCTATCCACGGGGGGTTATCACAAAACAAACGTTCTGGCATGATTAAAATGTTTAATGATGCTAATAGGGGTGTTCTTGTATGCACAGATATTGCTGCGCGCGGTTTGCATATTGATAATGTAACGCATATATTTAATTATGATTTGCCTTTTGATGCGACTGACTATATTCATAGAATTGGCAGGACTGCAAGAGCTGGTGAAAATGGCCAGGTAATCAATCTTTTAAGTAAGTATGATTATGATAATTTTTCGAGAATATTAAGAGATAATCCTGAATTCCAGGTTAAAAAAATTGAAAAACCATATCTTGAAAGGATTCAAATAGTTGAATCCGTCAGTACAAGACCTTCTAGACCTAATTACAGGCCAAATGGAAATTATTCTTATAGAGGGAGAAGATAGATGGTTGAATATAGAGTTATAAAATATTGTCGCCTTTGCAAGAAAAGGTTGGTTCATGAAAGAGCAAATAAAGATGTTTATTGTTCTGATTGTTTGGTAAGAGTTAGAAAATATTCTGATAAAAATTTAAATGATTGATATTCACAGGCAGATTACCTAAACTTTATATATTTCTTAGTCTTATTATTTTAGATGCTTAAAGAAAAGAAAATACAAATTGGCACTATTAGAGTTAACGCTAAATCGTTAAAATCATTTAAAATGACCGCTGCAGGCTGGAAATTGTTCAAAAAAGATTTTCCTGAATTAAATACCGCAGTAAAATTGTTTAAGGTTAATAATCGTTTTAAAACCCTAATTGATTTAAAAAATCCTTTGTTTTTAAAAGGAGAGTTATCAAAAGAAGGCCAAGAGCGGGGCGCAAGGATTAACATTCTTCCTAATGGAAAAAAACTTGAAAAAGCATTTTCATTATTTTCACCTTATTTAAAGATTCATGATCAGGATTCGCATGATCACTGGGATGTAATATATAAAAATAAGGGCGGGACTTTTTCATATGTATATACTTTAGAGAAACGTAAACAACACCAAAATAAAAAATATAAAAAAGTGCATTTATTTGCAAAGCACTTTTTTAAACTCCGAATAAATGTGACTAAGGCGTTAAAAGATAAGTATGACGAAATGGCAGTTCCAATGCATACGCTTCTAAATACTAATATGAGAATTGGCAATGAGATTTACTATAAAGCCCATGGCCATAAAGGGTTAACAACATTAGTCAAAGGTGATGTAAAAGTAAAAGGCAATGGGGTAACTTTTAATTATGTCGGTAAAGACGGGGTGCCCATACAAATATTTAAACATTTTTCACCCATTTACATTTCAAGATTAAAATATACGCTTAAGCAGCGGAAGACTAATGATTTTGTGTTTTCAATTAATAACCGGATGTTGTATGAACAAGATTTTAAAAAAGCATTTCAAAAGTATTGCGGTCATGAATTTTACCCGCACATTGTGCGTTCACACTTTGCAACAATTAGAGTTGAAAAATTTCTAAAGAATAAATCTAAAGTTACAAAAGAAGAATCACAACAATTATTTCTTGAAATTGCTCATGAACTAGGCCATAAAAAGTTTAATAAAAAAACTAATGAATGGCAAGACCATTATGCTGTAACTGTTAATTCGTATATTCGGCCAGAGTTAGTAGAAACTTTAAATAAAAGAATAATTTAACATTCACCTGGAACATAACTTTCAACTAATGAACTCTTGCAAGCTTCGCAGGAGTTGGAGAATGTTTCTTTTACAGGATCACATGGCGCTTTTTTGCATTGAACATTTACTTTTGCGCAAACTGGTTCATATAAAGTAATACAAGCTTCGGCATCTCTTTGTTTAGGCAAACAATCTTGAGATAAGTCTTCAACAAATATTTCACCATTAGCCCGGCACTGCCTGGGGTAAGATTCCATTGCAGGATTACCTGCTTTAACACATTCATCGAAATTAGTAATAACAAAACTAGAACATCCTATAAGAAAGATTAACATAGTTAACATTAATAATTTAAATATTTTTTTCATATAGCCAATACATGCTTTTAACTATTTAAGCTTTTTTAAATGCGGGCGTCGTCCAGAGTCGTTTCATTGTCAATTAGTATTTTCAGATTTAACTATAACTGCAATGCTGTCATTTCGCTTCATTCCGCAGTTAAAAGTTAAACTTTTAACGACCGTTCTTGGCCACTTTATGTTTCAAACATCGAAATTCCACTCGTATTAACTCACTTCGTTTCTAACTTACAACAAAGTTGTAAGTATTGACAAGTGGTTTCACCACTGATTATTATCTTGGAATTTCGACTGTGCTCAAAAGAAATCGACCCGGGTGAAGCGAGCATGCTGTTGGTCCAAAGAATTTTCGATTCTTGGCACAGAAATAGCTTTGCTATTTCTCGTGTATTGACCAACAGTGGTCGATTTATATTTGACATTATATACTAATATACAGACAATGAACTTTCCGGACAGCGCCGAAAATAATACCTGGTTTCTTTTTGGGAACCTATATAAAACTATATAAATAACTTTAATATCTTAAAGATACTAACTTCTGGGAGGTACATGAAAATGGAAAACGAACAACAATTAAAAATAAATGCACAAGCGCCGGATTTTCAAACTCAAGTATATCACGAGGGTGGATTAAAAACTGTAAAATTATCCGATTACAAGGGAAAATGGTTAATACTTTTTTTTTATCCGGCAGATTTTACATTTGTATGCCCAACTGAACTTGGAGATCTTGCTGATAAATATGAAGAATTAAAGGGTTTGTGTGCAGAGGTATTAAGTGTTAGCACTGATACAGCTTTTGTTCATAAGGCCTGGCATGATGCTTCAGAAACGATTAGAAAAATTAAATTTCCAATGGTAGCAGATCCCACGGGTAAAATGTGCAGAGCATACGGAACTTATATACCTGAAGAGGGTTTAAGTTTGCGCGGTACATTTATTATTGACACAGAGGGCGTTTTAAAAGCTTTTGAGGTACATGATAATAGCATAGGGAGAAGCAGTGTTGAATTATTAAGAAAACTTCAAGCTGCGCAGTTTGTAAAACAACATAGAGGCAATGTATGTCCTGCAAATTGGGAACCTGGCAAGGGAACACTAAAACCAAGTTTAAATCTTGTTGGAAAAATTTAATTTTCTTTTTCAAATTAGGAAAATATATAAAGTGCTAAATCCTTATAAAACAAAGAGGTGAAACATTATGAAGATTACAAAACAACAACTAATTAAATTATTAAATATTGATCTTGAAAAAGAATATTCTGCCGCTATCCAATATATTAATCACGCCGCAGTTATGAAAGGCGCAATGTATGGAGATATAATCAAAGAACTGAAGATTCATGCAAACGAAGAAATTCAGCATGCCGTAATTCTTGCTGATCAGATTGATTTTTTTAGTGGCAGTCCTTCAGTTAAAGTTGATAAAATTTTGACAGCTACAAAAAATGAAAAAATGCTTCAACAAGATTTAATGGGAGAAGAAGATGCAATTCGTAGGTATAAAGAAAGAATTGTTCAGGCGGAAGCGTTGCAAGAATTTGCGCTTGCAACTCAATTACGGAACATTCTTGCAATGGAACAAGAACACGCTATGGATCTTAAACAAGCTCTAGGTAAATAGAGCTATTTTCTTTTGATTAATTTGACATTGGAACTAATTTCATATGCCAAAACAGCTTCTTGGTCATAATGGTTTAGAGTTAGTTGAATAATTTTGTCTATTTCAAATTCAGTGCAATAAATTCTCACAGGAATCATTTTGTCAATAAACAAAATTTCATCTTGATTTATCCATTCTCCTTTGGCAGTTTTCAATATAGTTAATCCGCCCACAATTTCTTTGACTTTTTCATCCCATTCCTTATGGTGCAAAAGGGGATATTGTTTTCCGCCATTAGAATAATCCGGCACTAAAATTTCCCCTATTGATTTTAAGGTCATAATTAAATAAAATGATTATTAATTTAAAAATATACCTAAATAAAAGAAAAAATAAGAATCTTATTCCGAATCTTCAGCATATAAAAAACTATACCACGGATGTTTTTCAGTTACGTTTCCGTTGTTGTCTAGTTCAAATCTCTTTGTTGCTTTACCGTTGATAAAACCTAAAAATTTCACCGGTTCCTGAGCTTTGATTGTAACTGCCCCGGTTTCCTCGTTAACTTCTTCAACTTCAACATTTTCCATTCTTTCAAATCTTGCTTGTAAATGTTCTTGGAATTTTATCAGATTTTGTTCTAGTCTCTGTATAGCATTTTCATTGGTAACTTTAGTTAAAGCATTTTCAAGACCTTTTATTTTATCTTGCATTTTAGCTTTCACTTGTCCAGCCATTTCAGTGCTTTTGTTTTCTGCCATTATTTTGGGCACAGATTCTGCCGCTTTATCATTCATAGCTTTCTCTTCTTTAGCTATTATTGGTTCAGGGCGATCTTGATCAACTGCATCAACCATAACACCAGTTTCAGGATTACTCCCAACTTCTTCGTCGTTGTGGTATGCCGTTACTAAAGAACTAACTAAAATTAAAATAAATAATACTGCACTAAATCTTTTCATGTAACATCACCAATATAAGTTAGTTGCTTTAGCTTTATAAATATTACGTTAAGTTGGCGCTATCGTTTAATTGACAATTAGTGTGTTCGTATTTAATTAAATAAGCAAGAGAGTTCTTACAGACTTTAAATTTATATTAGATATATTAAAAGACTATTTAGATGGAATAATTAATAATCAGTAAGTATTTATATTGGATTCAATTAATATATTTTTATGTTAAAAAATTTTTGGGATATTGTTCATAAAGTGATAAAAGATTCGGATATTTTAATATTAGTGTTAGATGCCCGGTTTATAAATGAAACTAGAAATCCTGAAGTTGAAGAGAATGTTAAGGCATCAAAAAAACCCTTAATTTATGTTATAACAAAATGCGATCTTGTCGATAAAACTATTTTAGATAAGATCGTTCTAAAACCTTCTGTGTTTATTTCTTCAGTAAAGCATCTAGGCACTACTTTATTAAGAAAACAAATTTTAATGGTAGGTAAAATACATTACAAGGACAAAGAAAAATTTGTAGTTGGTGTTTTAGGTTATCCAAATGTAGGTAAATCTTCGTTAATTAACGCGGTGAAGGGTAAAAACTCGGCTCCCTCTAGTTCCGTAAGTGGGTTTACTAAGGGTGCAATGAAAATTAAAGCCGATAATAAAATTTTATTTATTGACAGTCCGGGTGTAATTCCGTTTATGGAAAAGGATAAAAATAAGCATGCATTTATTGGAGCAACTGAATTTAATAAAGTAGAAAATCCTGATGTGGCTGTAACAGATTTAATGGAAAAATTTCCCGGTAAGATTGAAGCTTACTATGGGATAGAGATTTCAGAAGACTTTGAAGAATCAATTGTGGCAATCGCAAAGAAAAGAAATTTATTAAAAAAAGGTAATTGTCCTGATCAGGTTCGGGCTTCAAGAATGATACTCCACGATTGGCAAACCGGTAAGATTAAATAATTTTTTGAAAAAAACAAGATAGTTTTATTTAATAAAATGGGAATCAAAATTAGAAGAATACCTGAAGATTTTAAAGTATTTGAATTAAATAAGTTTAATATTCTTAAAAGAGGCAAATATAAACTTTATCTTCTCAAAAAAAAAAATTTGGAAACTTTCGATTTAGTTGATTATCTTTCCAGAACAAACCAAATACCTCGCGGTGCTTTCGGCATTGCGGGATTAAAAGATAAACATGCAGTAACTGAACAATATTTGACATTGGATGATAAATATGAACTAAAAATATTGTCTGAAAATAATTTTTCCTTAATTTTATTGGGTTATTTGAATAATCCCATCAAGATAGGCGATTTGCGCGGAAATAGATTCGAAATTATTATCAGGGGCATAACTGGAAGGGAGTTACATGGAATTTCTACAAAATGTAATGATTTATCTGTTCCTAATTATTATGATTCCCAAAGATTTGGGAGCGTACATAATAAGGATTTTATCATTAAATATATAATTAAAAAGGATTATGAAACTGCTGTAAAAATTTATCTTACTTCTTTTTCAAAGTTTGAAATTAAAAAAATAAAACAGGATAAAATTTTAATTTTAAATAATTGGGGGAAACCAGTTAAATTAAAAACAAGGTGTTTATCACATATTGTTGATACATATCAAAAAACTAGGGATTGGTTAAAAGCTTATCAGAAAATACCTGCTAATGCAAGGGAAATGTTCGTTTTTGCCTATCAGAGTTATCTTTGGAATGAGTGCATTAAATTATTATTAAAAAAACATTTTGATAAGCATTCTCTTTACTCCGTAAAATATAATGTTGGAAGCTTGTTATTTTTTAAACAAAGTATTAACGGACTGCCTAAATCATTTCAGACACTCAGTTCAAATATGCAAGTAGAGTCATATGAAAAAGAAATTATAAAAACGGTTTTAGAAAAAGAAAAATTAGATTTAAAAGATTTTGATATTAATATTTCAGGGAATTTTTTTAAAACATATAAACGTGAGATTATAATTGCCCCCGCAAACATTTCTATTTCTTCTCCTACAAATGACGAATTTTTGCGTAATAAATACAAAATAAAGGTATGTTTTACTTTACCTAAAGGAAGCTATGCAACCATTATAATAAAGCGTTTATTTAATTTTTGATTTTTGGTGATTAGCGCACTGGACACTGGACATTTATGCGTGAAACTTATAAATGGGGAAGTTATCATTATTGATAATATTTTTTAGTTTATGATAACATGAGGTGAAAAAATGACTAAAGCTCCAAGTATTTCCAGGGACACGCCATTGAATGAGTTAATTCTTAGAAGATACGAAAAACCTGAATCAATTCAAGAGCGTGAATTAGTTAGAAAACTTTGTTTATCACTGGGAATGTTACAACCCGGAGATTCTAGAGATGTTATGGTAGACATTTTAGATGTATTGCTTCGGCAAAGAAATAAGAGACAGGAGCTTACTTCGGAAGAGATAAGGGCTTTAGTAATTACAAATAGAAAAAAATATAACTTACCGATGAGCGGAATTGCCTCTTCAAATATCAGGAGACAATTAAAACGTTTAAGAGATATTATGTTAGTAGAAAAAGTAATTAATAATTATAGGATTACGGAGTTTTCTAAACTTGGTGAAGTTTTTAACGATAAATTAGAGCGTTATCTTTTAACATCTATAATACACAGGATTAAAGAATATATTAGTCGAATAGATGAGACATATAATTAATTGAATAGATGAGATATATAATTAATCTACCGAAAACTATATATAGGAAACTATTTCCCCAAATCTCTATGATATACGAACCACAAGAGGACACTAATTTAATATTAAAATTCATTAAAAAATACGCTTCAGGCCAAGTGTTAGATATGGGTACAGGTTCAGGCATTCTTGCTAGAGAGGCATTAAAGTATACTCAAAAAGTTACGGCTGTTGATGTTAATCCGGAAGCAATTGATTATGCAAAAGCCAATTCTGATAAAATAATTGAATTCAAGATTTCAAATTTATTTCAAAATATAAAACAAAGATATAATCTTATTATTTTTAACCCACCATATCTTCCGGAAGATAAACTTGAAGACACGGCATCAAGACAAATTACTACCGGGGGTAAACATGGTTATGAGGTTATTGAAACGTTTCTTGAGCAAGCTAATGAATATCTTGAAGATAATGGTAAAATTTTGCTAGTGTTTAGTTCCTTAACAAATAAAGATTATGTTGATGAAATTATTAATAAATGCCTTTTTCAGTTTAAACTTATAGAGACAGAGATTTTGCCAATGTTTGAACAACTTTATTTGTATCAGATTGATAAAACTCCGTTATTAAAAAAATTAAATGAGATTAAGGAGTTTAGGTTTTTAAATAAAGGCCATAGGGGATATATTTATACTGGTAAATTTAAAAATAAAAAAGTTACAATTAAATTAAAAAATCCTAAATCTAAAGCCTGCGGCAGAATCAAGAATGAGGTAGAAATTTTAAAGGTTTTAAATAAAAAAAAAATCGGTCCTAAAGTTTTAAAAGCAACTAATGATTATTTTATATATGATTATATCGATGGGCAATTTTTCCCGCAGTATGTGAAAGAATCAAATAAAGAGGATATTATGGTAGTTATCCGGAATTTATTTCAGCAATGCTATGAAATGGATAAATTAAAGATTAATAAAGAGGAGATGCATCATCCCCATAAACATATTTTAATTAAATCAACGCCTATTTTATTAGATTTTGAGAGAGCAAATAAATCAACAAAACCGCATAATGTTACGCAATTTTGCCAATATTTATCTATGATGAAACCAGATTTAAAAAAGAAGAAAGTTTTTATAAATATTACCAAACTTAGAGAACTTTCCAGAGATTATAAAAAGTCTTATGATAAAAAGATTTTAGGTAAAATTATAAATAGCATACTTTAATTTTAATTCTATGTTCACATGCGTGATTTTTGCAGATAAAAACGAATTATTCAACATTGTAAATTTTGATAAGGTTAAAAGGTTAAATATTATTAGTATTCCCAAACTTGATAAGGGTTACGGATTATTTTATAATGATGATAAAGAGAAATATATTGATAAATCATTTTCAGGAAATTATTTAATGTTTATTTTATTAATCTTTAGAATCTTATTATAGATGATGAAGGTGTTTGAGTATGGATGATCTTGAAATTAAGACTAGGTTTTATTCAAATGAAATGACAATTGAGATTATTAACAAATCAATTAAAAAGGGATTATCTTCTAACCCGATGTTTGTTTATCATGCGTTGTATGCTTTAAAAAATTATATTCAACCTAAATTAAGAATGATGGCTAAGCTTAAGGCAGATAGGTATGAAAAAGATTGGTCAACTTATATTGATATTGCCTTTTTAATGTATAAACTTAATGAATACGATAAAATAAATTAAAATATCCCCCCCCTTTTCAATTATTTTTAACTGGGGTTATTCAATAGCCAAAATACCTGGTTTATAGTGAGCTTTTGACAAATTAAGGTTTATTTTTTTTCTTTACTTTTTTAACATCGCTGCCAAGTTTAAGCTTTTCAAGCAACTCTTTATACCTATTTCTAATAGTAACTTCAGTTACACCGGCTACATCCGCAACTTCTCTTTGTGTGCGTTTTTCGCCATGTAATAATGCCGCAACATATAAAGATGCAGCAGCTATACCAGTTGGACCTCTACCGGATGTAAGTTCGGCCTTTTGCGCTTTTTCCAGAATTTCTATTGCAGTTGACTGAGTTTCAGGGTTAAGTTTTAAAGCTGAGCTAAATCTTGCGATGTAATCCGCAGGGTTGCTTGGTAGGATACTTATTCCGAGTTCTCTTGTTATAAATCTATAAGTTCTACCTATTTCTTTCTTTTCGATGTTTGAACTTTCTGCAAGCTCGTCAAGTGTTCTTGGAACTTCATGCCTTCTGCAAGCAGCGTATAATGCGCCCGCAACAACAGATTCCATTGAACGGCCCCGCACAAGACCTCTTTGCACAGCTTGCGTATAAATTCTTGCAGCTTCTTCTTCTACAGATTTAGGTAATTTTAAGTAGCTTGATACTCTTTTAAGTTCAGCGAGCGCAAGTTTTAAATTTCTTTCAATAGCAGTACTTATTCTATATTGCCATTTTCTTAATCTAAAAAATTTACTTCTACTTTTTCCTTGTAATTTTAATAAATCTCCTTTTTGGCCCACTTCTGTGCCTAAACCTTTGTCATATTCAGTATAAGTCATAGGTGCGCCGGTTCTGCGTTTTCTTTCTACCCCTTCAGAGTCAAATGCTCTCCATTCCTGGCTAAAATCAACCATTTTATCTTCAATAACAAGACCACAGTCTTTACAAATAATTTCTCCTTTTTCTTGGTTCCAAAATAAATTTATACTTCCACATTCCGGGCATTTTTTTACCATTGACATATTTAAAACCTCCTGGTTTTCTAAGCGCAAATTTTTTGTATGAGCTTAAATTTTATGAATATTAATTATGTTTTAGTATCTATTTCATATTTTTTTAAAAAAGTCAATTAATAATGACTACAATAACTTTATATATATGAATGAAGATTAGTTTATAAAACTTGTGTTTTTTTAGTTTATTTTTTTAGTAGATTTTTATATGGTAAAGAATTAAAATAAGAATGATCTAATTTCACATAAAAATTGCTTAAAAAATAGCGCTGCGACCCGGATTTGAACCGGGAAATCCCTAAGGAAACTGGCTCTCAAGGCCAGCGCACTACCGAGTTATGCGATCGCAGCATAAAAGAATAGAACTAGAAATGGTTTATAAATTTAACTTTTCTTAGGCATATTATTTTCTTATAAAAATTATCTATATTAAATGTTACAGCAAAATCTAATTAATAAGAACGCCCGAATAAGAAATACATTTTAGCATCTTTACCACAATATATGCATTTTTTACCTTTCATCGAAGGCTGTTTAAATGGGCTGTTAAGAGTTTTAACGCCATTTGTTTCATCTTTAATCAAATCTTCACACTTTCTTTCAGCGCACCAATAAGCCTGTACAATTTTCTTGTTATCAACAGCTTCCAAGAACTCTTTCCTGTTTTTAACTTCCAAGGTATTATCTTCTAACATTTTTTTAGCTTTCTTGAACAAACTTTTTTGCATATCATCTAGCATTTTAGGCACTTGTTTATGTATATCTTCCAGTTTGACAGATTCTTTTTTTAAAGTATCACGCCTAACCAGTATTGCAGTGCCATTTTCAATATCTTTTGGTCCAAGTTCGATACGTATGGGAACTCCTTTCAATTCCCATTCATTAAATTTCCATCCTGCTGAATATTCATTTCTATCATCAAGGATAACTTTTAATTTTTGCTTATCTAGTTTTTTTTTAATCTCTTCAGCTTTAGCAAGGACTTTTTTTTTAGTATCATCAAATAATATAGGTACAATAACAATTTGTTCAGAAGCGATTTTAGGCGGCAGAACCAAACCATTATCATCACTATGCACCGCAACAGCTACACCAAGCATCCGGGATGAGATTGCCCAGGTATTTTGCCATGCATATTGTTCTTTTTCGGTTTGGTCTAAATATTTAATCTCGTAAGCTTTTGCAAAGTTTTGTCCGTTATGGTGAAAATCAGGTCCTTGAATAGAACGGCCATTAGGCATGTAAAATTCCATTGAGGTTGTAAATACTGCGCCAGCAAACTTTTCTTTTTCACTTTTATTTCCAATATGCGCGGGTATTGCCAAATAATTTTCGCAAATATCTGTATACATATCAATTATTTGTTTTTGTTCAGCTAAAGCTTCTTCTTCGGTAGCAAAAACCGTGTGTCCTTCATTAAATAAGAATTCTCTGGTTCTAAGTAAAGGAGTTGCATGCTTAAATTCCCATCTTACAACATTACTCCATTGGTTTAGTTTTATAGGCAAATCTCTCCATGACCTTGTCCAATTTGAGAATGAAGGATACATGATAGCTTCAGATGTAGGACGTACAGCCAACCGTTCACTTAATTTTGTATTGCCTGCATGAGTTACCCATGCGACTTCAGGCGCAAATCCTTTGACATGGTCGGCTTCTTTTGTCAAAAATTTTTCAGGAATAAACATTGGAAAATAAACATTTTTAATACCCAAAGGTTTAATCCTTGTATCAACTTCATCTCTTATCTTTTCCCAGACTGCCCAGATTCTTGGTTTGAATACTATACAACCGGAAACTTCAGTATAATCAGTTAAATCTGCTTTCTGTAGAATTTGAGTGAACCATTCACTAAAATCATTTGATTTCTTAACGGTTAAACCAATCTTATTTTCTTTACTCATACACTTACAAAAGAATTAGCTTATATAAAGCTTACTGCTTCATCCTTTTCAGATACATCTCAAGCTGTTCCTTAACATCCCGTTTCATTTTTTCGGGAATATCTAGTTCAGAAATCTGCGCATCCCAATTAACATCAGGTAATTTAGTCAATGTACTGACAAACTCATGGCCTGCTTCCTTAACTTGCTTTTCAAATGATATTGCATCAGCAGAACCAAATTTTTTAGTTGCCGGAAATTTAGTGATAGCATCAGCTCCAGCTTCCAGTACAGGTAATACATAGTTAACTGTTCTAGGGGTAATGCCCGCGATAATTTGTAAATCCGGAAACGCTTTTCGTGTTTCAGAAATCCACCAAGTATACTCTTCTTCAGTTGGTCCATGACTAAACGGGGTACCAGTTACAGGTTTTAGAGCATAGAAAGTAATCCTGTTAAGTTTATGCTTTTCAATAAATTGTTTTAACAATGAAAAATCTTTGCGAACTTCGCCAAGGCCTATCACAATTGTTATAGATTTTTTCAGGTCGCCTGCATAAGAAAACATTTCTTCATATGGCTGAATTTGTTTATCTGGGCAAATTTTATCGTGTAATTTAGGATTGATGCATTCGATAGATGCAACTATACCTTTAACATAAGGCCTAAACTGGTTCAAGTCTTCTTTAGACAAAACTCCAAGGTTTAACCATATCTTTTTGCCGTATATGGAACTTACTAACCGAGTAATTTCAACTAATTCGGGCATTGGATATATCTTATAACCGCCAGTTAAAAATTCAATACGCCATCTTAAATTCTTTGCAAGCAACGCTTCAACTAATATTGAGCTAAGCGATCTTTTGGCATGTTCTGCATGCGATATACGGCTTTTAATAGTTGCACGGTAACAAAACTGGCAAGTACCAATATCACAGTACCAACTTAAAAATATACATCGTCCAAACCAAACTTTTTTGGTCATAATTATTTCAGAATATAGAATATTTTATAAAGGTAACTGCCCCAAATAATAACAAGTGAACTAAAAAATGCTAACATACCCCATTTTTGAAGGAGTCAGTTTAATGCTTCTGGGAATTTCATTATTGTGGACAGCAATTTGGGAAGGCATTGGTATGTGGAAAGCTGCTAAAAATGGCCAGGTTTATTGGTTTATTATAATGCTTTTGCTTAACACATTAGGGATTTTGCCTATTATATATCTGCTCTGGTTCCAAAAAATACATAGACACAGAAGAAAATGAATCGCTGGTTGCAAGCAATTTCCGTATCACTAATTATTATTTTAGTTATGAATATAGTTTTATTTGCTTTAGGTTTAATTACCCAATTAATGCTATGGTCAGTTATAATTGTTTCAGCTATAGTTTCTTATAAAATCGCTCCAAAAATTAATCACTCACAACACTAACGTGTTCATTCTTAACAATATGCACAACGTGTTCAACAAAACTTTCAATTTTATTTTCGTGAGAAACAATAATTAACTGATTCATTTTCAACTCATCAAATACGTCTTTTAACTTATCTAAATGTTCATGAGAAAATCCATCGGTTGGTTCATCTAATATGATTATATCGTATGTGCCAATACCGCGGTATAATTCATTTACTATTTTATTTAGCGCTAATCTGTAGGCCAAAGCAATAGATGTTTTTTCTCCTCCTGATAAATGTTCATATTCAACATCAAATCCATTTTGACATATTAAAGGGCTGAACTCTTGATCCAAGCTAACAGTTAATAAATCATCTTCGATTAACATATTTAACCATTTTTTAAATAATTCATCAAATAAATTATATACATGTGCCATCATTTGTTGTTCAATTGTCACTGTTAACGGGATAAAACTTTTATTTAGCCAATTAATCATTTGGTTTAATTTGTTCATTTCTTTTGCTTGTTTTTCTTTTTTGTCAATTTCAACAGCTAAAATTTGCAATTGTCTTTCAAGGTCAATTATTCCTTTTTTTTGAGTGGCTTGGTTTGCGATTAACTCTTTCTCAATTGTGTTGATATTTTCGATTTCTTCTTTTAATATCTTAAATTTAATTTCTAAATCTTTATATTTTTCAAGACTCCCTATAAACGTTTTTTTATTAGATTCAAGATCAATAGTTTCCCTTTCAATTTCAGCTAACTGTTCTTGTTGTTTTATTTTTAACACTGCAAGAGTTTCTGAACGTTTTTTCCAATCCAATTTATCTTTTGCAGAAAATTCATACCTTTGCCAAACTTTTAATTCTTGCCTCAGCTTATCTATCTCGTTTTTGATAGTGATTACATCATTCTTTAAAATTTCTTGTAATTTAAAATTATAATCTTGTTTAAAGTTTGTTAACTCATTTAATTGTTCATGTTTGTCTTTAATCTTTGAAGGGTTAAACATTTCAATTTTCAATTTTAACCTAATATATCCTGACTCTTTAACCCCTAAATTTTCTAAAAAATCAGAAATATTGTTAAGTTCAGTTTCAATTATGCTTTTTTCTTGAAAACTTTTGTTTAACCGATCATTTAACACGCTAATTTTATCAGTTTCAGTTGAATGAATCTGATTTTTGTGCATATGTGAAACTTCCTGCAAGCATAATGGGCAGTTATCAAGCCGGGTTATCTTTTCTATGGTTTCTAGAGCAGTGTATTTTTTTAGATTAAATTCCTGAATTTTTTCATTAATTTTAATAAACCTCTGTTCAAGCTCTTTTTGTTTTGTCTGTATTGTGTTTTTACCTGCAATCTCGGTATAAAGTTTATTAAGCTCTAACACGTCAATTTCATACTCTTTAGATTTTAAATTTAATTCATTAATTTCTTTCTCCAATAAAGTTATTGATGCTTGGAACTGTACAAGTTTAATTTTAACTGCATTTTCCTGGTTAATTACGCTATAAACTAAACTTTCTTTATTTTTTAATTCTTTTTCAATTTCTTCTTTTGTATTTAGAGGTTTAACAAGAATCAAAGCATCAATCCGATTTTTTAGCAAGTTTAGCTCTTCTTCAGTATTAATTATATTTGCAAGGATTAAATTTTTATTTTTTATCCGTTCTTCAACTCTAATTTTTACATTTAACAAGCTTTGGTTTAATCCCTGTAATTCTTCTCTTTGTTTTTCAAGCGCATGCATTTCACTTTTTTTTTTTCCCATGTCAAGTTTTATAATATTTATTTTTTTAACCGTGTCTTCCAAAATTTTTTCTGAGCGGTTTAATTCCTGCATATATTGTTCTTTAAACTTTATTTTTTCAGTTAAATCTGTCGTGTTTCCTTCAAACACTTTAACTTTATTGCGCATTTCTTTAAATGCAATCATGCTGTTTTCCCGAATAACCTTGTATTTGCTGAATCCAAACACTTTTCTTAGGACGTCTAACCTTATATCCGGTTCCTCTGTTAAAATTGATTTCATTTCTTCCTGCGGAGTATAGACCGTATAAGTATAAATCAAATTTTTGGATTTATTCAGTAATTCCATCGGATAATTTAAGAGTTCTAACATTTTTGCTTTTAACTCGACAGCAGTCAAATCTTGTTTAACTCCGTTAAGAATGATGTGTCCCGAACTTTGTTCAACTGTTTTATTGTTTTTTTTTAAAACACGTTTAACAATAATTTCTTTATTTGGCAATGAAAAGGCAAGTTCAACCTCCCCCTCTCTTGCGCCTTTGCGCAGCAAGGCAGGTCCTGTCAGATATTTTCGACGTAAACCGAAAAGCGCAAATTCAATCGCCAGAAGTATAGTCGATTTTCCTGCACCGATGTCTCCGGCAAGTAAAGTGGAACCTGCCGGAAAATTAATAATTTCATTCTTATAACTTCGTATGTTTTTCAATTTAAGCGATTTAATTAACATAAGAAAAAACAACATCAAACTACCTTAAAAGGATTATTAGGTTCAAGAATAACTATTGTATAGTGTAGAAACTTCTGAAGGTAATAACGCTTTATCCCAAAATATTACTTCGTCAATTAATCCATGGAATGCATTAGCTCCAGAACCCCATGATCCAATTTCAAGATTATATGGGCTATTGGTTAAAGTAATTCCTCTATCTATAGTACCTTGTAGTATCCCGTTTACATAACTAGACATGTATCGACCGTCATAAGTTACTACAATGTGATGCCAATTAACCGTATCAACAAGAGTTATACCTGGTACTCTAGGTTCCCATTTCGCTGTAGGTTTAGCCGCTTCATAGAGATAGAAAAGAATATATGCCCCATTCCTTCTGATTAGAAATTCGTTGTATTTTGAAATAATTTCATCATATTCACTTAATTCGGAAGGCTTAACCCAAACCGAAATTGAAAATATTTGTCTTGTCAAGCTATCCTCATCTGGAATTGAAATAAAATCATCCCCCTCAAAACTGTATGCTCCGCCCAGAATCCCTTGGTTATCTAGATATATTGGACATTTCGGATCAGTGCATGTCCCTATTATACCATTACCCATATCAATAGTTTTTTCATCCAGGGGGTTATCAAATGAAGAATATAAAACCATTTCACCGGGTGAAGGTATATTTGGGGAATCTAACTCCTCAATAATACTCAATAATTCTCCATTAGCCGTATGCGTGAATGATATTTCATTCCCTGTATAATATTCAATTTCTACAGTAAATTTTTTTTTGTCGCCGGGATTACTATTAATATTACAAAAAGTTGTAATAGTTCCACTTTTCTCATTATCTATGCCGGAAACTGCGCTCAAAGTACTACAAACTTCATTGTTATTTTCATCGATAAGTTTTAAACTGTTTATTGTCAATTTTTTACCTAAATTATTACGAACAATAAACTGTGCTTGTCCATTGCCTACAACATACTGTTCACATTCTAAACCTACTTGGAAAAAACATTTTTCGGGCAATATACTTGTTGGACTTAAAACTCCAAAATATGCTAAAGCTCCTATAACCACAAGAACTACTAAAATCGCCCAACCATAAGTCATCAAGAATTCCATTGCAGCTTGCGCTTTTGGTGCCATCATTATTTTTAATAGTTTTTAATATATAAATTTATCTTAATTACATTTCTAAGTATACAAAAACATATAAATCGTTTCTATGTAGTAAGTTTTCATGGATTATTTAGTTGGGAAAAAATTAACGCCTGCAATGGAACAATTTGTTGAGATGAAAAAGCAATATCCGGATTGCGTTATAATGTTTAGAATGGGTGATTTTTATGAAATGTTTTATGAAGACGCAGAAACTGCCACCAGAGAACTTGAAATTACCCTGACTTCCAGGGGTAAAGGTGAAAGTCGGGCACCACTTGCAGGTATCCCTTATCACGCATTAGACAATTATCTCGGACGTTTTGTTAAAAAGGGTTATAAGGTTGCGATATGCGAACAATTAGAAGATCCGAAGCATGCAAAGGGCATAGTTAAACGCGGAGTTATCAGGGTTGTGACGCCAGGTACGATGGTTGATGCTAATATGCTTGAACCTTCAAATAATAATTACTTAATGTGTTTATACCCTAAAGCGGATAATTTTGGGCTTGCAATTGTTGAACTTTCAACTGGAGAATTCATAGTATCGGAAGTAGACGATGAATCTAAACTTTTTAATGAGATTACAAGGTTTAATCCAGCAGAAATATTAATCCCTGAATCTTTAAAGGTTAACAAAGAACTCCTTAATAAATTAAAAGGCTTTATTAATCCATATAATGACCATTATTTTACCAAAACTATTGCTTATCCTAATCTCTTAAATCATTTTAGTGTAACAACATTACAAGGTTTTGGGATTGAAGATAAAGAGTTAAGTATTTCGGCAGCTGGCGCATTAGTTCATTACTTAAGAAATACACAAAAAACTTCGCTGAAATATATTAATAAGATTAAGTTATATGTTCCTTCATCTCACATGGTGCTTGATTCATCAACTATGCGGAATTTAGAGTTATTAACAAACATTAAAGAGAATTCTGCGCGGGGCAGTTTGTTTTCAGTTTTGAATAAGACTCAGACTGCAATGGGCATCCGGCTTTTAAAAAAGTTTATACTTGAACCGCTAATTGAAAAAAGTTTAATTAACCAACGACTGAACTGCATCAGCGAGCTTTATAACGATACATTGTTACGGGCAGAATTAATTGATATCCTTAAAGACATAAATGATATTGAACGGACTATCAGCAGAGTCATGTACGGAAATGCAAATGCCCGCGATTTGATTTCTTTGCGTAATTCACTTAACCATATCCCCAAAATAAAAGAACTTCTTAGCGGAAAAGAAGGGGAACTTATGCAAAAGATAAAAGAAATGCCCTTACTTAATGAAGCAGTATCATTAATAGAAACGGCAGTCAAAGATGAACCTTCTTTAACATTAAGAGAAGGTAATCTTATCAAGAAAGGTTACAACAATGAACTCGATGAGATTAGGCATTTGGCATATAATACTAAAGATTGGATGGTTTTATTTGAGGAGAAAGAGAGGGCACGCACCGGCATAAGAACATTAAAAGTGGGGTTTAATAAAGTCTTTGGATATTATATCACAATCAGCCATGCAAACATTGGTTCAGTGCCGGCAGATTATATGAGAAAACAGACTTTAGTCAATGCTGAACGTTATATTACTCCTGAATTAAAAGAAAAAGAGGATATAATATTAAGCGCTGAAGAAAGAATTCATTCATTGGAATATGATCTGCTTATGGAAGTTCTTAAAAAAGTTTCGGCGTATTTTGAAGATATCAGTAAAAGCGCTTTAAGAATTGCAGAGCTGGATGTTTTCGTATCTCTGGCAATTGTTGCAGTTGAAAATAATTATACAAAACCTACAATAAATGATGGCGAGGTTATTGAGCTAAAAAATTGCAGGCATCCAGTCGTTGAAACATTGACGGAAAGTTTTGTGCCTAATGATTTTTATTTGACTAATGACAACAGATTGCAGATTATAACTGGGCCTAATATGTCCGGAAAGAGCACAGCAATGCGGCAAGTTGCTCTTGTCCAGTTACTTGCGCAGCTTGGTTCTTTTGTTCCTTGTTCAAAAGCCAATGTTTGCATAGTTGATAGGATTTTTACTCGTGTTGGGGCTTATGATGATTTGACAATGGGACAAAGCACATTCATGGTTGAAATGCTGGAAACGGCAAATATTCTGAATAATGCAACTTCTAAATCCTTAATTATTTTAGATGAGATTGGCAGGGGCACTTCAACTTTTGACGGAATTAGTATTGCATGGGCAGTTGCCGAGTATATACACGATAATATCAAAGCAAAAACATTATTTGCTACGCATTATCACCAGTTAAACCATCTTGCTGAAAAATATTCGTCAATAAAAAATTATAACATTGCAGTTAATGAAACTGATGATGATATTGTTTTTTTAAGAAAATTGATAGAAGGTGGTACTGATAAAAGTTATGGGATACAGGTAGCAAAGTTGGCGGGTGTGCCTGCCGAAATTATTTCTAGAAGTAAGCAGATTATGGGCAAACTTGAAGGTTCTGACAAAATTGTTAAAAATGTGAATAAGAAGGAAGAAGTTCAGGGGGGATTAGTTGACTGGGTTTAAGAGATAGGTTTTCTTTGAAGTTTTACATACTCATATTTTCGTATTGGAATAAACCCATAGCCTGAAGCTTTAAAATTTTCATTAAACTCTTCTACACTAATAATCATAATATACAAAAAATTATATCCTTGCTCCATACCAAAGACATATGCTACATTCTCTTCTTTCGCCCAGGGACCCATGAGATTAATCTTTTCATTATCTGATCTATATATTGTTATTAACTCCATATTAAATTTTAGAAAGTTCAAATATATAAGTTTTGTTACTTTACAGTGTTATCCAGAGTCGTTTCATTCTTAATTAGTATGTTCATGTTTAAATAGGTAAGAGAGTTATTGCAGAATAATATACCTATATAAATTTGGCTTACTTTTCAGAATGAGATAGGTAACATGAGACATGTAACTAAACCGGCAAGAGCTATGCATTTCTATAATATGAAAAGTTTATACCGTAAATAAGGTAATCCTATTATAGGTAATTACAATGAATCTTGAATAGATGATTAAATAACTTAAAAAATTGATAATTAAATAGTTTTAGATTTTAATAATAGTTACTCATTCACAAAAACTCTATCACCTACATTCTACCGCATATATTCTACCACGATAATATTATAAAATACCAATGTTCTCAGGTTTTGTATGGTCATAAGATTATTAGACTCAAATTTGATAAATAAGATAGCAGCTGGTGAAGTGATAGAAGGTCCTGTATCAGTTGTTAAAGAGCTAATTGAGAATTCTTTAGATGCGGGCGCAACTAATATACACATTGAGATTGTTGAAGGCGGCAAATCTTTGATTAAAGTTAAAGATAATGGTCTGGGCATGGGGCCAAGAGACATAGTCTTGTGTGTGGAAAAACATGCAACTTCAAAAATAAAGGATGTTACAGATTTGTTCAATATTAATACATTAGGTTTTCGCGGTGAAGCTCTCGCATCTATTGCATCGGTCTCAAATCTGCGCATTACATCGAGGACTAATGATTTTCTGTATGGAAATTTTATTGAGGTTGAAGATGGGGTTATAAAAGTCAAAAAAGAAGTTTCAAGTACAGTTGGCACAATAATTGAAGTTACAAATTTGTTTTTTAATACGCCCGCAAGGAAAAAATATTTAGAAAACATTTTAAATGAAGCAAAAAAGATAACTGATCTTGTTATCAGGTATGCTTTAATAAATCCTGGCAAATATTTTAGGTTACTTCACAACGGCAATCCCGTGCTTAATTCTCCTGCAGTACGCGATAAATTGGGAAACATATTGAACATATATGGCAAGGATATAGCAAAAGAGTTGATTCCGGTGTTTTATGAAAAGAACGGAATCAAGATAGCTGGCTACACCTCTAAATCTTCTTTAACCCGGGCAGATAAGACACAACAATCTTTTTATGTAAATGGAAGGTATATACAAAGCTCAATCTTATCGCATGCGCTGCATGATGCATACGGCACATTATTATTTTCACACAGGTTTCCAGTAGCAATTTTATCTTTAACAATTGATCCTGCAAAGATTGATGTTAATGTGCATCCGACAAAAAAGGAGATAAGGTTCAGCGATGAAAAATTTGTATCTGAAGTTGTTAATGAGGGCATAAAAGATGCGCTTGAAAGTACGCTGCATATTCCTGAAATAAATGTTAAAGGCGCAACTCAGACAAAATTTGCTGAGGTTGGCACTCTAAAACAAACAGTGGCTGAAAAGTTTAGAGTTGACAGTTTTGCGCAGAGAGTCTTAGAATCAATTACATCCGAAGTTGAAGACGAGAAAATGCCCTCTCTCAAGATACTGGGGCTAGTGCATAACTGTTACATCCTTGCTGAGAATGAGGATGGTTTTTGCATCATTGACCAACACGCTGCAGAGGAGCGGGTCAATTATGAACTTTTTCATGAACAATATGCTTCAGGTTACATAAGAAGCCAACAATTAGTAATTCCCACACATATTGAGTTATCTCCAACAGATGCAATAATCTTACGGGATAATTTGCCAGTTATTAAAAAATTTGGATTTGATGTTGAAGATTTTGGCGGTAATTCTTTCCTTGTAAGGGCAACTCCCGTTATTATGGGTCGGCAAATGGGTAAAGGCACTATACTTGATATGATTGATGAGTTAAATGCTAAACGTGTCAGAAACTTTGAAGACATCAAAGATAGTATTATAGCGAGAATGGCGTGCCGTAAATCTATCAAACAGGGCGACAGAATTGAAGTTGGATATATGCAAAAACTGATGATGAAATTATATCAGTGCGAGAATCCGTTTACCTGCCCGCATGGACGCCCCACTATAATCACTATTACTATATCTGAGCTTGAACGCAAATTTAAGAGAGTGGTTTAAAATCCTAGTCGAATCCTTTCCAAAAAATACTTTCGCAGATAATCCGGCGATGGTTCGTCTTCTAATTTGGTTTGAAAAGCATCTTCATAAAGTCTTGAAATAATTTTAAAATTATGTTCATTATAGGGACAATAAACCATTGTAAAATCTGTTTTTTCTCCAAAATTATTTACGCAATACCTAATTTCATATGGGACCGGCGAATTTATCTGTAATGTTACATTTGATGTTTTTTTCATTTTTCTAAAAATCGGTCTAAATTCATGACCTGATTTAATATTCGTTCAAATGAAACTAGACAATCTAAAGTGTCAAACCATTTGTTTGCGTCAGTCAAATCTTCAGTCTCATATAGCAGTTTAAGAAATTTTTATTAGGTTCGATGTTCCTTTCTATGAGTTTTATTTGGTTTATGTATATCATTATTCACATAGGGTATTCATTATGATTTATATATATTTATTTTTTATGCAGTAGAGTTTGTTGCCGTTGTATTTGTTTCAGGGCAATCAGAATCAGCCTCATAACTACATCCATATGCGCAAAAACCATCTCCGTTTTCACATTCAGTAATATCTAAAAAATGACAGGTTTTTGGTATGCCAAAGCAAACATCATTTGTAAGATCCAATTCATCATCACATTCGCTATCTTCTTCACATTCATTCTGTATATCTCCTTCACCCCAATTTTGGCAAATACCAAACCTTGAACCTGCCTCAAATGAACATATATCTTTTGTTAAAACATTACCATCATCACATTGAACATGTTTTGAACATTTCATTCCTGTAATTGTTTGTTGCGGTGTTGGTTTAGGTTCAATTTTTTTAAGATTTTTAAGAGTTATATCCGCTTTATTGCCTTTTATAGATATTAGATTTATTTCAATATCTTTTATAGTATCATTATTAATATCAATTTGTTTAGTTTCATTGATTGATATTATAACAATTATTGGTTCGGATGTGATTATTACTTCTGCGCTAGTATCATTAATATCTGAAAGTTTAACTATATGCGGCTCTCCGTCAACTTTGAAAATTCCTTCTTCATTTACTTTTAAAGAAAATGAAGACTCTTCAAGTTCAATACATGAAGATTGTATTGTGCTGGGATTTGCGCATGCATCTCCTGCCTCACAATCTATATCGGCGCAACAGGTATAAGATTTACAAACTTTTCCGTCTAAATATTGGCATTCTGTACAAGCGGGTGTTGGCGCAAGACATTCGCCGTTTTCACATATTAAATCCCCATCACATCCTGCATCTTCACAGCAGGTTAATGAAGTTTCATCTTTTTCGAGTTTATTATTGCCGCAAATTGGTTCTGGAAACAGTAATGGGTAAAAGAAATAACCCGATAATAAGATTAATAAAACTCCAAACCCTCCAGCAATAGTCTTTATGTTTATCCATGATGGGGTTATGTTTGAAAGTTTAAATTTTAAGTCCATATAAAATGCAGATGTGCTAAAACCGTGATTAGGTTTTGTTTCATAGCCTGTTTTTTTACCTGTAGCCGCAAGAATGGCGATATCAATATCTTGTTCCTGCCATCCCGAATCCAGCATGCTAGTTTTTATCTGGGCAGTTGTAAAACCTTGGGAAATGTTTTCTTTGACGAGTTGTATTAATCTGTTTTGATCTGCCATTATCTTAAAAATAAATATGTTGTTATTTATAAAATCTGTGTTTCCTACGTTGTCCAGAGTCGTTTCATTGTCAATTAGTACTTCGGATTTAACTATAACTGCAAGAACGTTTTTGATTACATTATACTTCAAATTATATAATAATATACAGACAATAAAATTTCTGGACAGCGCTGTGTTTCCAACAAGTTTATAACTGGCAGTATGAACGGTTCGCAAGGAGCGAAGCTTTTACGGACAGAACTTTCAGTTTTTATGGAACCGAAGTTAACTTTTGATAAACAGATTTTTTATTGTCTGAATGTTTAAATATTATCAACTTTTATTCATACCTAAGCGCCTCAATAGGCGCAAGCTTACTCGCCTGCATTGCAGGGAAAGTGCCAGAAACTGCGCCGATAAATGATGCAAAGAATAATGAACCTAATATTAAAAATCCTGAGAATTGCGGACTAAGTAAATTAGTTTTTAAAATTGACAGCGCAAAATATTCTACTAACTTTGCAAAACCCATACCTATTAAAATTCCTATCAGGCCGCCAGAAAAACCCAGTAACCCGGACTCTATTAAAAACATTAAAAAAATGTCTTCATTGCGGGCGCCAATTGCCTTCATAATTCCGACTTCTTTAGTACGCTCGGTTACAGCAGTGTACATGGTATTCATTATCCCGATACCGCCAACAAATAACGAAATGCCTGCAATACCCACTAAAACTATTTGGATAATGTTAAGTATGTCTGAGACTGCTTTCATAAACTCTTCTGAACTTTGTATCACAAAATCTTCTTGGCCCTCTTTTAGACCCCTAAACTCCCTAAGCTTTTTTTCTATAATGTTAGCAACCGCTGAAGGCTTAAGACTTGGTTTCACTTTTGCGACCATTATACTTACCTGTTCATCAACATTAAACAACTCTTTAAATGTAGCTTCTTCAATGAATATATTTTTGTCATCCTGCGAATTTCCAACCCGCTCATAATATCCAACTATTTTAAAATCCAGGCCATTTATAGTTAATTTATCCCGTATTTTTAGATTGTCTAAAAACACTTTATCTTCAAAAAATGCAATACCTGTATTAATTTTATACTTGTCATTTTTTTTAAGAGTTCTTCCAGTTTTAATATCAAAGTACCACATTTCATTAAAAAGTTCTTGCTTGTCGTCAGTTGGATATGCAATAACCGGCAAAAATAAGGTTTGGTCTTTAAATACTACTTTGGCAGAATCAAAGTACCAATATATTGTATTTTCTACTTGTTTAAGGCGTTTAATAAATTTGTAATCTTTTAAAGTCAAACCACCAGAACTTGCAGACAGGCCCGGTACAACATCGCCCCTATAGCTAATAATTAACTTATCAGCGCCCAGCGCTTCAAACTGTTCTTGGACTGCTAATTTTAAGCCTTCACTTAAACTTACAAGAGCAACAACAGCGGCAATGCCTATAAAGATTCCTATCATGGTTAAAGTAGTACGAAGATAACGCTTTCTTAAACTATTAACCACTAATTCGAGATATTCTAAAATAAGGGCGGTATTAAAATTAAATTTTCTTAAGTTCATTTTCTGTACCTCAAAGCGTCAACTGGCTTAAGCCGTGATGCTCGTACTGCGGGAAACGTGCCTGCAAATGAACCAACGCTAAAAGAAAAAAGTAGTGCGCCAATCATTAAGTAGGTTGGAAATGACGCGTTAAGTAATTGAGTTCCAAAGTAAAGAGTTCCAAAAAATTGAACAGTTAAACTCAATATTACGCCCAATAATAAACCTATAAGTCCGCCGACCAAACCTAACATACCTGATTCAAATAAAAATATTAATAAAACAGTGCTATTCCTCGCTCCAATTGATTTTATGATGCCAATTTCCCCTGTTCTTTCAAGTACAGCAGTATACATTGTATTCATGATACCTATCCCCCCAACAATTAAAGAGATTGAGGCAATTCCCACTAAAATTGCTTGAACAACGAGCAGAATATTACCCAGAGAATCAATAATATCATCTGGAGTTTGTATTGTATAATCTTTTTCCCATTCTTTTAAACCCCTGTCTTGTAAAAATTTTTTGTCTAGTGTTTTGCCTACTGCAACAGAATCAATGCCTTCTGCAACTTTGCCAACTATAATATCCCATTCATCATTAATATCAAGCAAATTTTTCATGTCCTCTTCATTCATCATGACAAATGTTTCTCCAAATGGCTGGCCAGTTCTTTGTAAAAACCCTGCAATCGAAAAACTTTTATCTTTGATTGTTACTTTATCGCCCACTCTCAGTTTTTTCTCAAACAGTTCTTTATTATAAAAATCATAACCCATTACTATTTTACCGCGGTCATTTGCTTTTAACTGCCTGCCGGCAACAGTGCTAACACCGATAAACTCGTTAATTAATTCAACACCCTGGCTAGTTGAAGGTACGCTGATGATCGCCCCAAAAATAATTTTATTTTTAAACCCTATACTTTCAAACCTTAAAAGCCTTCCAATTACAAGTTCAAAACCTTTAGTTTGTTTAACCACTCTTAAATCGCGGTCATTTAATTTATCAACTGTGCCTTGGCCCGGAGGAGCAAACAGTGTTTGAGAATTTTGTACAATAATTTTGTCTGCGCCAAGTGAACTAAACCTTGAAGTGATTGCTTCTTCTAACCCAGTACCGAGGCTTATTAAAGATACGATCGTTGCTATTCCTACAAATATACCTATCATTGTAAGCCAAGTACGTAAAGAATTATGTTTTATATGCCCCCACGTGAATAGCATATAATCACGGAAGTCCATTTAACTTACCGTCCTATCACTTATTATTTCTCCGTCTCGCAAAAATGTAATTCTTTTTGCTTCCTTTGCAACATGTTCATCGTGAGTAACCATGACGATTGTTCGATTTTCCTTTTTGTTTAAATATTTTAAAAAATCCATAACTATCCTGCCTGTTTTTGTATCTAAATTTCCAGTGGGTTCATCGGCAAGTATAACTTCAGGATTATTTGCCAATGATCTTGCAATTGCGACCCTTTGTTGTTCTCCGCCAGACATTTCTGCAGGTTTGTGGTGTAATCTGTGGCCTAACTGTACTAGCTCAAGCAATTTCTTTGCCCGCATTTCACGATTATGTTTATTAATGTTCTGAAAAATCATAGGGAGCATAACATTCTCTATTGCCGATAACGTATTGAGAAGATTGAATTGTTGAAAAATGAAGCCAATTTTTCTGCCCCTCAGCTGGGCCAGATCTGATTCAGATAATTTTGAAATATCTTGCCCGTCTAAAAATACGGTGCCTGTTGTTGGTACATCTAAAGAACCCACCATGTTCATAGAAGTTGATTTGCCTGAACCTGAAGGGCCCATAATAGCGACAAATTCTCCCTGTCTTACTTTTAAATTAATACCTCTAAGCGCTTTAACTTCAACTTTACCCATCGTATAAATTTTCCAGACGTCACGCAATTCGATTATGATTTTAGCCATTATATTTCATTTTTTTGGTTTGAACTTTATTTCAAATAAACTTAATTGACCTTTTATAGGGAATGGCTTAATTGGCCTAATATTTTTTAATAACCATGCATTTGCCCTTGGGTATATTTTACAACATGCAGCTTTTTCATCTTTTTTAAGCATTGGCCTACATTCTATAAGCTCAACAATTGCAAAAGCTTTGCCTGAAATATTAGATTTAGGATTTTGACTGCAACAGAATAAGATATCTCCTCTATAATCTGTTTTCCAAATCCTTGTTTCTATTATTTTCTTCCCCTGTAATACTAAACTCGCGTATGGCTCTTTAAGACATAAAGCTTTCATTATATTTCCCCTACAAATTTAAATAAAATTATATTTCAGATTTTTTTCTCCCAAAAAAGTAATATGCAAGCGCGCCTATTCCGGGAGTCAGAATAACAATTAACCATAATATTCTTTTATATCTTGCCATTTTATTAGTCATCCAGTCAAGTATCATGAAAGTTGTAAACACTATAATTAACATGGCAATCATAGATGAAAATAAGTATGAGCCTATCCCTGGTACATCTGCAAGCCCTAATTTGCCTGCTTCTCGTTTTGAATATATCTTAAAAGGCAACTGGTGCACATCTTCATATTGATTATTGAAGTTATCTTTATATTTTAATACCAGATTAAATGGCACTTCTTTTTTTGTAACGCCATCAACGTGAATTTTGTAATTAATTGTTTCAAAATCGTCGCTCTCTAGGTTTCCAACATAAACTTTTTCAGCGGAAATTATATTATACTCATCATTTGAAGAAGGCAATAACTCTAGAATAGCAAATTTAATATCGGCAGTGCCAACATTGGAAATACTAAATATAACTTCACCAGATTGACCTTCATATAATACTATTAATTCTTCAATATTTATCAAGTATTTAGGGCGTTCATTTACAATTAGGCCTATTTCTACATCTCGGCTATATTCAGTTCCAATATCATCTTCATATGATAAGGCGATAGGGACGTTATAAACTTTAGAAGTTGCATCGCCATCAACAATGATTTTAAAAGTTTCATATATTGTTTCACCCGGTTCAACTCTTGAAATAAATTTTTCATTTGAACTTTCAAAACCGGAGAATGGCATATTTATTGTATCTAGAGTAAGCCAAATGTTGCGCATTCCAAATTTCGCATAGTTTGTTAAACCAATTTTCACATAACCTATCCTGCCTGGTAATAATTCTTCTGGCTCAGTTTTGACTGCATCAATCGTTAAAAATGCCTGGGGTTCTCTAATTCTGACAATAAAATCTTTAAATTGTTTATAGACTCTTGGCTTTGTCATATATCGTAATTTTAATGTTGAATTGCCAGCTGTTGCTTCAGGATTAACTTTTAGTTTATAATATAACAGAACTGCATCTTCCCCCATTTGTCTACCTAACATAGTGCCAATTTTTCTAACGCCATTGTCCCCCGGCAATAATGATAAAGGATAAGAAGGAAGTAATTCAAAAGTAACGTCGTTTTCAGTTGCGCCTTCGTTTTGGATATTGAAACGGACTTCTACAAAATTTCCCGGTTCTACAGGGTCAGGAAGCTGACTAGATAATGTTGCAGCTAAATCACCAGTTGAACCTATTAGGCTGCCGATTGCTCCTGAAACAAGGTTTACAGATATAATTAATAACATTAAATATAAAATTATTTTTGTTATATTTGTCTTTTTCATATTTATCAAATCTTCTTTTTTTATATTTATTAAAATTTATATTAAATAATTTGAAGATTATCTTTAAATAGTTTTCTATGGCATGGCGCTGTCCAGAGTCGTTTCATTGTCAATTAGTATCTTCGGATTTAACTATAACTGCAATGCTGTCATTTCGCTTTATTCCGCAGTTAAAAGTTAAACTTTTAACGACCGTTCTTGGCTGCTTTATGTTTCAAACATCGAAATTCCACTCGTATTAACTCACTTCGTTTCTAACTTACAACAAAGTTATAAGTATTGACAAGTGGTTTCACCATCGATTATTATCTTGGAATTTCGACTGTGCTCAAAATAAATCGACCCGGGTGAAGCGAGCATGCTGTTGGTCCAAAGAATCTTCGATTCTTGGCACAGAAATAGCTTTGCTATTTCTCGTGTATTGACCAACAGTGGTCGATTTCTATTTGACATTATACACTAATATACAGACAATAAAATTTCTGGACAGCATCACTAATACCATTATCTATTCTGAATTAGAGAAATTGTTATAAAGGTTTAGCTCGCAATTAAATCAAAATGAAAGATTTTGATAGTCAAAATTATGATTCTGATGAAGCAGAAGAAAGTTTTGAAGAAAGAGAAGATGAATTTGGTGAACCGGGATTTGGTGAATCTGGATTTGATGAACCGGTTGAAACAAAAGAAAAGGAGATTATTGAAGATCCTGAAATTGATCAAAAAAGTTCTAGATTTGCATTATACACAATATTGTCACTATTTTTTATTTTAGGACTTATATTTAGCATCAATTACTTTAGAGATACAAAATTTATTGAAATATTCACCCCGTCCGGCAACGTAGTAAGGGCTAGTGATGAAAGTTACATTTTTAATGGTTACGAGTTTACTTCTATTGATGGTAATTGGTACACAGATGTATTTAATAAACAAATGAATACTCTATTTAATGTAGGGTTTCAATATGATCCAGATTCTGTAAGAGATGTTAAAATTCAAGGCAGGTTATCTAAAAAGTTTTTAAGCTCAGATGTTTATTATGTAACATTTAATCCAAATAATGAAAATTTAAAATATACTGCTTTGGCAAGCGGGGAGTTGCAATTGTCAATGGCCAGAGCAATGCGTCTGCCTTTAAAAGCAGCGTGCACTGAAAATCACATTGCATGCGTAAATGTTCCGCTTATTACTTGTAATAATACTGATAAACCAGTATTTTTCATAGATGAAGCAGGTGAAGAACCTCAAGTTATATTTGATGATAATTGTGTAACTATAACTGGCAAAGATGAAAATTTGGTTAAAGCTGTTGACAGGCTACTGTTTTTCTGGTATGGAATTATGGTTTAGATTCATCTGGGAAAATCGCCTTGATAAAGGCCAGTGATATCTTTTTCAAATTTTTCTCTAAGCTTACCGCCCTCTCTACAAATGTCATAAGGACATTTATTTAAGTATTGTGGCAAAGGGGTCTGGAACCAAGTAATCAGTGTTTTTTCACTTGCTAAACATAGCAGTTTTTCTGATAAATCTTTTCCTGCAACTTGCTTTATACTTTCCAATTCTTCTAAATCTTTTTCCATGAAAATGTAAATGTTAATTAAGTATTTAAACTGTTGGTTCTATTGTAATACTTTAACAAAATGAAGTTTTAACACTAAAGTTAACGTCATTCCGTGCAGTGTTATAGCGAGTGTGCTAAATATTCAAACAATTAAAGTTATCAAAATGCAAAATATCAAGCACACTTGCTTATTACGAAAAGCATTCAAATGTACAATAATTTAATGCTTTGAGTATAGTGCATTTGTCAGCACAGCAACCTCTGGTTGCATTAAACTAAACATGAGCACACAAACCGACGTTAACTTTGGTTTGTCGCTTCACAAAGCTAAAGTATTACGTTTTATTAACAATTCTTCGATAACTTTAAATAAACCCCTGATTAAGATTGAACAATGGCAAAATTAAAGTTACAATTTGCATCGTTATTAACCCTCGGAATTTTATCAGGGTTTGTATTTTCAATAGTTCTTGCTGTTGCGTATTATGGTAGCTTTATTTCTGCTCCTGCGCTTATTATTTTTACGGTTTTGATTAACTTTATTATTTGGTTAGTTAGTCCATGGTTTAGTGATTTAATAAATAAATGGTTCTACAAGACTAAATTTTATACTCATGAAGAATTAAAATCAGAATCATGGATGAAAATTGTTGAAAAGATTTGTGATAAATATGATATAAAGGTTCCAAAGATTGGTATTATTGATGATTTAAATCCGACTGCTTTTACTTATGGCTCTGCAGCTTATAATGCTAGAATTGTTCTTACTAAAGGTATATTTAAATTTCTGAACGAGAAAGAAGTTGAAGCTGTAATTGCCCATGAACTTGGACATATTATCAATAGAGATTTTATTATAATGACAATTGCTTCTACCTTATTACAATTACTTTATCAATTTTATGTAATCTTTGCAAGATCAAGAATGATGACTTCAAACTATGTTGGTAAAAAGGGTGAAGAAAAAAAAGGCGATCCATTCATATTTTTAGGATTAGTTTCATTTGTATTTTATTTTGTTGGAACTTATTTGTTAATGTTTTTAAGTAGAACGAGAGAATATTATGCAGACGAGTTCTCTGCAAAAGAAACACGTGACCCTAATTCGTTATCATCAGCGCTTATCAAAATTGCATATGGTATTGCAACTGTGCCAGACACCGCATCAATGAGCGGATTACTTGAAAGCACAAGAGCGCAAGGAATTTTTGATGTTAAAACTTCCAAAGAGATTGGTTTAATACATTCAAATGTTAAAGATGACAAAAGTAAACTTGAAAAGTCACTATTGTTTGATTTAGTTAACCCATGGGCGTGGTTAAGAGAATTAAAATCTACGCATCCATTGGTAGGAAAAAGGATTGATGCATTATGTAAATTAACAAACAACCCTGCATATGATTTTGATAATATTAAAAACATTTCATATAGTAAAAAAAGAATGTGGGGAGGGTTTGGTAAAGACATTTTAATTACGTATCTGCCATCATTAACATTTTTAATTTTCTTATTATTGATACCGATTGGTTTTGTAAATAGAACTTATTTATTTGTAAACATTTTCATATTGTTTGTAGTGCTCATCTTTGAATATAGGACAAAATTATTTTATAAATATCCACTGCATGGGGGTTTTGAAAAAAAACATATCATTGATTGTATGTCTGACATTTATGCGTCACCTGTTCGCGGTACACCCATTGCATTAGAAGGCGAAGCAATTGGTAGGGCCCAGGCAGGGTACATGTTCAGCGAAGATATGATGTTTCAAGATAAGACTGGATTTATTTATCTGAACTATGAAAGTGGGATACCGCTATTAGGAAATTTATTTTTTGCGTGGAAAAAGGTTGAAAAATTACTTGGTTTGCATGCCGATGTAAATGGATGGTTTTTAAGAAGTAATACGCATCATTTAGAACTTTATAATTTCAGTGTAGATGGACAAGAAATTCAGAGTTATAATAGAATGTGGACTATGATTGGCTATGGATTTAGTGCATTATTCTTAACAGGAGCATTTGGTTTCTTACTATTTTTGTAATAGCCGTTAGTTAAAGAGCAATGTTTATTAAACAAGTTATAATTCTTAAGTATTATGAAAATAATAACATTAGAAACAATTGAACGGGGAGCAATATTTATTTATCCCACGGATACTATTTACGGGATAGGATGCAATGCTCTTAATTCTAAAGCAGTAATTCGATTAAGAAAAATCAAAGAGCAATACGATAGACCGGTTTCAATAATTGCCCCTTCTAAAAAATGGATAATGGAAAATTGCGAGGTTAATGAAGGTGCTTTATCTAAACTGCCCGGACCTTACACTTTAATTGTGAAACTTAAAACAAAAGTGATTGCCAAAGAAGTTAATCTTGGTTCTGGAACAGTCGGAGTAAGAATGCCTAACCATTGGATAACTAGACAAGTTGCTAAATTTGGTTTTCCGATAGTGACAACCTCAGTTAATAAAACAGGTAACCAGTTTATGACATCCTTTGATAACTTGGATGCAGAGATTGCTAAGAAAGTGGATTTTATAGTATATGACGGGAAAAAAGAGGGTCATCCTTCCACAATTATTAATTTAATCAATCATGAAATTCTTAAAAGATAGCAACTTATATAAAGCAATGATTTTGCCTTAATATTAGGGGGATTTTAGCTTTGGAAATAAATATTATCTAATTTTCCAAAATCTAGAATAATTATAATGAAAATATTAGCATTTGGAGACTTACACGGAGACAGTAAACTAGCAGAGAAATTAGCGGATAGAGCTGAACAAGAAAACGTTGACTTAGTTGTAATGTGCGGGGATATTACATATGCCGAAACTTCTATCGAGAATTTAATAGGTCCATTTATTAAAAAAAATAAAAAAGTTATACTTATTCCGGGAAATCATGAAACTTTAGCAACCGCCGAATTTCTTGCAAGACAGTATGGTGCAACTAATCTGCATGGTTATTCAATCAAGCATGAAAATGTAGGATTATTTGGTTGCGGTGGAGCGACAAATGTTGGGCCTGCGCCAATATTAACTGAAAATGAAATGTTTTATTTATTAAAAGCAGGACATGAACGGATTAAAGATATGAAAAAGAGAATCATGATAACGCACATGCACGCGGCAGATTCTAAAGCTGAATTTTCGGGGTTTAAAGGCAGCAAAGGAATTAAAAAAGCAATAAATGAGCTTAAACCGGACTTATTACTTTGCGGACACATACATGAAGCATCAGGCCTTGAAGAACAAATTGGTAATACCAAAGTTATTAATGTGAGCAAAGAAGGCAGAATTATCGAGCTTTAAATATATAAATATCATACGCCATAATATTATTATGACCTTGGAAAATAATATCAATAAAGCGCATTTTGATCTGATTCTTAAAAGTTATGATAAAGATAACCCTTTAATTAGCTTACAAGATTCCATACACCAGATAGGCTACCCTGATAAATATACAACGTTTTTATTGCTTTCAATTTTATCTGAATGGGCATATTTGGGAGAATTTAATGAACAGTATTTTAATGAGTTAAGAGATGAACCTAGTCCTTCATTTAAAAAGTTATTACATTTATCTTCGGGAGAATTTTATAAATCAGTTGCAGAATTTTTGGGGAGTGAAGATAAACTTAAAATTAATTATATACACCATTTTGCGCCAAAACTGACCGTTAATGAATTAACAAAAATTAATAATTTAGGTTCAGACTTTGAAAAAGGGAATTTATCTTTGGGTTCTTATATCACTAAATTAATACAGTTGGATAATTTTGGGCAAGATGAAAATAAAAAAGAGTATAAAAGAGCTTTAAATGCTGCTGAAATATGGCTAAGTAAAAATAGCGGAATATCCGCATTATTTTTAGATTATGCTTTAATAAGGCTGTATAGTTTAAACTGTGATATTAATTATATAACTGGAAGTAAGCTTGAAAAAAAGAATACGAAATTAAGAAAAAAAATATTAAATCTTGCAAAAAATAGTGTTCCGGCCATTGATCCTGAAGGCATGTATTTATCTAATGAGACATATGTATTATTTGATGATAGTGAAGATAGTGAAGAAAATTTGCCTGCTAAGGTTCCTAAACCTCGCATTTTATGCGGAAAAGAAGAAGATGATGATGAAGAGAAATCTAAATTTGATCTTGAAAAAGCTAAATCCGAATATAAGAGCAAATTACCTTTATTAAAAAGAGAACTCTTTAAAAGAATATTTGGGCAAGATGAAAGTTTAGAACGAATTATTAATTCTTTAAGAAGTAAAGATTTCGGGATTAAAAACTCTGAAAGAGCCCAGGGCTTTGTTATGCATGGACCTACCGGTGTTGGGAAAACTGAAACTGCCCTGGCATTGCAAGAAATATTGTTCGGAGATCAGCCATTATTAAGAATTGATTGCACTGAATTGAATGAACAACATAGTTTATCTAAATTAATTGGGTCACCTCCAGGTTATGTTGGGCATGATGAAGGAGGAAGATTAGCTAACTATGTTAGAGAATATGGGATGGGTGTTGTTTTATTCGATGAAATTGAAAAAGCTAACGATGGTATTATCAAATTTTTATTAACATTACTTGATACTGGAAGTATGGTTGACAATAAACAGCAAAGTTATGATATTTCACATTTGCTTATTTTATTAACAAGCAATATTGGGAATGATTCATTAACTTTGGGTAAAAGAGCCATTGGTTATAGTGCAGATCAAAAAAGCAATACCCGAAGATTGAAAGAAGAAGCTAAAAATTTAAGGTTTGATTCTCCATTTAAAGGGAGAGCAACGTTTTTAGAGTATAATACTTTGAATGATAAAGCAATCGAAAAGATTCTTGAAAGAGAATTTGGTTTAATAAGCGCAAGGGTTTACAACCAAAAAAACTATATTCTTGAAATAAGCGACAATGCAAAAAAAGAGATATTAATTGAATGTCAAACTCCAGAATATGGAGCAAGGGAAATAAGAAGAAAACTTGAGTTTTATCTTGAAAAATGGATAGAAGAATTGGATAATGGCGTACCCGCGCCAGTTGAAAGTACTTTATTTATGGGATATAATGATGGTAAATTTGATTATAATCTCATAAAACCAAAATTTAAAACAGGTACACCCATTTTATTATAGAGATGTTGTTCTTTATAATGTAATCTCCAAAAAGTATATAAAACTCAGATACTTTATTTATTAAGGATATGTCAATTTCAATTTGTATGTTAACAAAAAATGATGGTGATACGATTAGGGCAAGTTTAGAAAGTGTTAAACATATTGCTCATGAGATTGTTGTTGTTGATACCGGTTCAAGGGACAAAACTTTAGAAGAAGTTGGACGATTTGAAAAAGAGAATAATGTGTCATGCAAAGTAATTCATCATGTGTGGGACAATAATTTTTCTAAAGCGCGTAATAAAGCTTTGAAAAATGCAACGTGTCACTGGATCTTTATGATGGAACCTTATGAGAAAATTAAAAAAGCGGATATAAATAAGATTAAAGCGTTCACAACAGATTCCAGGTATATCGGTTATTATGTGCAAAAGGGTGTGCATGAAACCAATCCAGATTATGAAACACTTGAACATCTCAATAAAAATTCTATAAAATTTAAACAGCATATCTTTATTCCGGAATTGAGACTTTTTCAAAATAATTCAATGATTAAATATGACGGCGTTATTTTTGAAAGCGTTGAAAGGTCGCTTCATGCTCTCGGAACTAGTTTTAAGAGCAATATTCGGCTGGGTTAATTTTATAATTTTTTCACTACTCTAAATTTTGTACACTTCCAGCAAATATAATCGCAAATTATCTTCGGAGATATGAAATTCGGCGGAATTCTTTCAGAATTTCTTGCCATGTATTGTAGACTTTCACCTAATTTTATTATGTTTTGGAAAATGAATCGCGATTAAAGAGAAAATCTTTGTAGGAATTCCTTCTAAAATAGTAGGAAAAGAGTTTGCCAATTTCTTCAAAAAACTAACCTCGAAAAAAGAAGAGGTAATTAATGTTTCGCATTATTTGAAACAACCATTTTATGAAATAAAAAATGTGGCGATTGGTTTACCATTCAGAATAAAAAATACAGAAGTTCTTGGAATTAAACAAATTCAATTAAATGAAATTGAAAAAAAGAAATTAGTTGAGAGTGTTAAAAAAATTAAGGACAACTTATCGAGCTTAAATTAACTTCTTCGCAAAATATGTTTTTTTCTAATCCCGGCTTTGCAAGCTCTATTGGGTAAATTAAGAATACAAAAATATTTTTAACCCTTAAGTACGCCGACAGGGTCAAGTCTGACAATCTTCTTTGCAATTCCGGGCTCGTCAACGCTTGCAATTACATCAGTAACATTCTTGTAAGCTTCTGGAGCTTCTTCAGCTAAACCCTGGGCAGTTGCAGATTTTGCAGTGATACCCATACTTGCAAGTTTTGATTTTACTTCTCCTGACTTAAATGTTCTGATTGCTTCATGTCTTGACATTGCTCTGCCTGCGCCATGGCAAGCGCTGCCAAATGTGATGTCTAAAGCTTTTTGCTGTCCTTCAAGAATGTATGAAGACGTGCCCATGCTGCCTGCTATTAATGCAATATCTCCGGGAAATGCGCGTGTTGCTCCCTTTCTATGGACATATAGTTTTTTCTTTTTTCCATCGATTTTGTGTTCTTCAAGTTTTACAACATTATGGCACAGACCATAAAGAGTATGCATGCCCATTGATTCCCAGTCTTTCTTGAAAACTTGTTCAAATGTTTCTCTAATCCATTGGGTCATTACAAGCCTGTTTGTAAAGGAATAATTGACAGCGCAAACCATCGCGCTAAAATAATCTTGGCCTTCTGTGGAAGTTGCAGGCGCGCATGCTAATTGTTTGTCAGGCAGCCAAATCTTATATTTGTCAACAGCAGCTTCCTGAATTTTTAAATAATCTGATGCAATTTGATGGCCTAAACCGCGGGATCCGCAATGAAGCATAATCATCACTTGATTAGGGTCGGTAATTCCCCATTTTTTTGCAGTTTTTTTATCATAAATCTCTGATACTTTTTGTATCTCTAAAAAGTGGTTGCCTGCTCCAAGTGTGCCAAGCTGAGGTTTACCTCTCTTAAATGCCATATCTGAAACTTTACCGGTATCTGCGCCAGGCATATTGCCTTTTTCTTCCATATGTTTGGCATCTTCTTTTACCCCATATCCATTTTCAATTGCCCAGTCAACCCCCCTATTCATAACTTCCAACAATTGGCTATTTTCAAGTCTAAGTTTTCCTTTACTGCCCACACCACAGGGCACTGCTTTGAAAAGCGCAGGAATAAGCTCTTGCATTTTATCTTTAACTTCATCATAGGTCAAATTAGTTTTAATAGTATTAATACCGCAGTTAATGTCAAAACCGCATAACCCTGAAGAAATAATTCCCTCTTTAGCATCGAATGCCGCAACCGCTCCCATCGGTAATCCATAACCTATATGAGCATCAGGCAAAGCGCAAACCGGACTTGCTACTCCCGGCAAACAACATACGTTGCTTAATTGATGTATTGTTTCAGATTCCATTGCATCAAAAATAGCCTTATTCGCAATTAGTTTTCCTTCAACACGCATTTCTTTTCTTGCTGTCTTTGGGAGAATCCATTCGTAATTGTTAATTTTTTGTAATAATTCTTTCATGATAAGCGCCTAAATTGCTAAATATTGAGTTTAGTTTATATAGTTTATGTTTGTGCTGCGCTGTTGTTCTAAACCCTAATATATTATGCCGGTAATAAATTATGAGAAGTATGCCGAAAGTCTGTTTATTAAAAATTTGTTCCGGTTCGGTGATTGATATTTGACAAAAGATAAGCTGGGTTTGTTGAATAAAGAGAATGATTAGTTTTCTGGAAATGGGGTTATTTTTTTTGCGCCTGATTTTCTATGTGCAATATAATGAAAGACATAGGTATAGTATAATATAAAATGTCTTTCAAATATTAGTTGCGGAAAAATATATACTAAACTTTTGTCCGCAACTAATATGAAGTAAGTTTTATATAGAGTTTAAAGAATTCTTTGGATTATGGGACGTAAAATGGGAAGCCAAATTTATTTTAAGGACAAAGATTTTTTGCCATTCAAACCAGTAACAAACATAAGTTTGGAAGAATGCATTAGGCAAGAAACTGATTATGCTCTAATAGTGATTGACATACAACAACGTTTTTTAAAGTCCAGTATTAAAGAAACATCCAGAAACGCCGTTGAAAAAAACTTGATCCTGCCAAATATTAAAATATTGAAATTTTGTCAAGAATATAATATTCCAACTATTGCATTACAAATGGATAGGTTCGGGTTAACATTGGGCAGAGTATCGTCTCAAATTGAAAAAATTCCCCAACATTTATATTTGGTAAAAAAAGAAATGGATGGTTTCTCTGAAAGAGCGCTTGAAGAAGTATTAAATAAATGGGGGGCTAGTAAATTATGCTTGACAGGACTTTATGCCGAATTTTGTGTATATGAAACTGCCCGAACTGCCAAAAGGAAAGGTTACAAAGTATTAACTGCAAGCGACTTAATATTTGCAAGAGGCTCGTCAATTATCAAAGAAAAATATCAATATGACATTGGCGCAGATTATTTTGATGATTATAAAGAGATGATTGAACAGATTAGAGGAGAATTATGATATGCTTTTACATTGAATCTTATGGGTGCAGCACCAATTTATCTGAAAGTGAAGTAATGGCGGGGTTGCTTGAACAATATGAATTTAAACAAGTAGAAAATGCTGAAGATGCTTATTTGTTAATAGTTAATGTTTGCACTGTAAAAGGAGACTATGGCGCAATTAAGCATGTTAAAGTTTTGCATGAACAATTTCCCCATAAAAAAATTGTTGTTTCCGGGTGTTTGACTAAAGAGGTTGTTAAAGAGGTAAAACAAATTTGCGGCGATGCAAGTTTCATTTCCACTCATAACATTAAAGAGATTGTTTCTGTTGTTGAAGAAACCATAAATGATAATCCCGTTGAAGTTTTAACATACAATGCTGATGTAAAAATTAATTTACCGAGAGTCAGGAAAAATAAGATAATCTCAATAATTCCAATTTTATCCGGGTGTAATGGTTCATGTTCATACTGTTCTGTGCACAAAGTGAAGGGCAAGCTTGTTTCATACCCGATTGAAGATATAGTATCAGAAGCGCGCAGAGCTATTATCAAAGGTTGTAAAGAGATTTGGATAACCAGCCAGGATAATGCATGTTATGGCTTGGATAATAATGAAAACAAATTAGTTGAATTATTAAACCAAATTTTAAAAATTGTCGGAAATTTTAGGGTAAGGTTGGGGATGATGAATCCAAACAATGTTTTACCTATAATGGATGATTTAATTAAAGTTTATACACATGAAAAAATGTTTAAGTTTCTGCACTTGCCGTTGCAATCAGGAGATGATGGAATTTTAAAAAAGATGAAGAGAGATTATATGACAGGCGAGTTTAAGAAAGTTATTGAAAATTTTCGTGATAAAATTCCAGAAATAACAATTGCAACAGATATAATTATAGGCTTTCCTTCTGAATCGCGGAACCAGTTTAGTAATACAGTAGATTTAATCAAGTGGATAAATCCAGATGTGCTGCATATTTCCAGATTCCGTGCGCGAGAAAACACATTGGCCAAAAAAATGGATGAACAGATTGAAAGCGCAGAGGCTAAGAATCGCAGCGCTTTAATAACTTCAATATTTCATAATATTGCGTATATGAGGAATGAAAGATGGTATAATTGGAAGGGTACAGTTATTGTTGATGAACAGGGGATTAATGGCACATGGGTTGCAAGAAATTATGCGTATAAGCCCATAGTTCTTGAAGGGAATTATGAGCTTGGACAAAAAGTAGATATAAAAATAAGTAAAATAACTAAATTTGACCTTCGCGCTTAAAGTAAACCAACTCCTTGTTTGTTAAAATCATCTTTTACTTTTTTTGGCCAAACACTTGATTGAACTTCACCGATGTGGGCTTTCTGCAGGAAATACATGCATAGGCGTGATTGTCCAATTCCGCCGCCAATTGTTAAGGGTAATTTGTTTAAAATTATACCTTTATGAAATTCAAGATTTAAACGATCCATGAGGTTATGCATTTGTAATTGTCTTGACAATGAATCGCTGTCAACTCTGATACCCATTGAAGAAAGTTCAAGTGAAGTTTCACGCACATCATCCCATACAATGATATCTCCGTTTAATCCATATTTTCCGTCAGATGTTTCACTAGACCAATCGTCGTAATCAGCTGCGCGTAAATCATGCGGGTTGCCATTATCCAGTGGATAGCCTATGCCTATTAAAAATGCCGCTCCATATTTTCGGGCAAGTTCATGTTCACGTTCATGCGGGGTTAAGTTAGGAAATTCATTTGCCAAATCTTCAGAATGAACAAAAGTCATTTTTGGAGGGAGGTCTCTTTTAAGAACAGGGAATTCTTCCCCGAGAATTCTGTTAACATAACCCATCGCAGCATATATTTTTTGTACAGTGTTCTCTAAATATATTAAATGCCTGTCTCCGGGCCCTATAACTTTTTCCCAGTCCCATTGATCAACATAAATACTATGTATTGGGCTAATATCTTCATCTTTTCTTATTGCATCCATGTCGGTATAAAGCCCAGTTCCCCGCTGAAAACCGTACCTGCCAAGCGCATCACGTTTCCATTTAGCCAAACTATGCACAACTTCAATGGGAGATTTCGAAAATTTGGTTTCAAACCTCACGGGATTCTGTGTACCTGCCAAGTCATCCTGTAAACCCGTTCCTGTTTCGAGAAACCGGGGAGCCGAAACTCGTTCTAAGTTTAACATTTCAGATAAACTTAATTCAAATTCATCTTTAACAAATTTTATTGCTTTTTCAGTTTCACGCAAATTTAATTTTGGTTTATATTTTTTTGGAAATGAGTTCATTTTGTTTCACCTTTTTTTTCATAATTCCAGAAATCTGCTTTATACACTTTTCCGGGGTATTGCATTTCTAGAATTTTATATATTCCTGCATAAGGTAGCTGTACTGACAACTTTTGCGCTTCGTTACCTTTGCCTCCTATTGAAACATCAACAAGTTCATCATCCAGACTCTGATCTTCATGTATAAATATATCTTTAATGCCCAGATATATTTCATTTATTTCGCGGCAAGGGTCCATTTCTGAGCGGGAAAGAAACGGGGTGCAAGTGCCATATTCCATTTGGTTTGGAATGCAGACTGAACCGTTAGACATTTCTAAAGAATATCTTATTGGAATTTTAAACCGGTCAAATAAATAATTAATGCTTTCTTGAGTTAATTGTTTTGTTTTTTGGTTTCCCATTTTAAATTTTTTATTTGGTTCAAGTATTTCTGGAAATACAAATAAATAAAGCTCCCAACTAATATCAGCAAAAACTGATTTAACCATTTGTTTTGGAGTCCATGAATTTTCCGGATGCGTTTTTAATAATAACCAATATTTTTCCTGACAAGTTTTAGTGGCATATGGATGTTGGAGAATTCTCAATGGTATGTTTAATGTATTTGCAACATCTAATATATATCGCCTTTCTGCCTGTATCTTTTCTTCATTTTCATAATGCGCAGGCATTTTGTTTTCCGATGCAATAGCTTCAAGACTCATCATGGATATAATACAAACTTAAATTATTTATAAAAATAACGATTAATTTATTGAAAAATCGTCCAATAATAGTAAGATTTATATAATTAATGGGACGTATGTTCCATATGGAACACAAATTAGACAAAAAAGATCTACAAATTTTAGAGATTTTAAAAAATAATTCTGAATATACGACCAGGGAAATTGCTAGAAAAACATTATTGCCAGTTACTACTATACACAACAGGATTAAAAAAATGAGAAAAACTGGAGTTATTAAAAAATATACAATAGAGCCGGATTACAAGAAGATAAATAAAGGGTTTTTAGTCTATGTATTAATTACTGCCAATTTATCTGCGCTGAAAGAAAAAAAAAGAACGCAATATGATTTGGCGGATGAAATTAAAAAGTTTCATTTTGTTGAAAAAGTAGACATAACAACGGGGGGGGCAGATTTAGTTGTTGTAATTAGGGTTAAAGATGTGGAAGAATTCAATAAGGTATTACTTGGAAAATTACAATTAGTGGAAGGCATAGACAATACCAGATCATTAATTTCCATATATCAAAAATAGAACAATTGGACGCATTATTTTAAAATTTAAATAAGATACTACTTTATTTCAAATTTATAATCTGTTGATATATGGACTTTCATTTTAGAACAGGGGGATTACCGATACATTTATAAAGACGTGCCATCTATATAAATTCGGAGATATAAAGAAGAGAAAGAACTATTATTTTTTCTCTGTTAACCAAAAACAGATTTTAAAATGGCAAAAACCATGAAAAGGCTCTTACCTTGCCTTAGAGAAAAGAAAAGATACCTTGTATTCAAAGTATTATCAAATACAAAAATGCCAATTATTGATGTGTTAAGAGAAATCAAAAATGAAATAGTCAGTTATTTTGGCCAGAAAGGTCTGGCTGATGCAGGTGTGCAAATATTAAAAGAAACTTATGATATTGAAAAACAATCAGGCATTATTAGAGTTGGAAATAAATATGTCAATCAACTTAAAACTGCCTTAATGTTAATCACAATGATTAACGAGAAACCGGTACTTATCAAATCTATTACGGTATCAGGAATAATTGATAAAGCAAAAAAACAAATGATTAATTTATGACTGGGGTGCAACAAAATGCAAGCAAATCTCACTTTATTCAAATGCCTGTATTTTTAATTAAATTAATCGAGAAATAAAAAACATGACAAATCAAAAATATAAAAAATATAATAATGAGGTGTAATGAAAATGCAATCAAACCAACAAACACAACATCAAATGATGGGGTATGATAGGGCAGCGGTTATGTTCAGTCCGGATGGAAGATTATTACAGGTTGAATATGCAAGAAAAATGGTCAGGCAGGGTTCTACTGCAATCGGAATGGTATGTAAAGACGGAGTAATACTTGTAGCTGATAAAAGGTTAGTTGATAAATTAATAATTCCTGAAGCTGTTGAAAAGATATGGAACATCGATTCTCACATTGGTGCGACTGCAGCAGGAATGGTGTCTGATGCAAGAGTGCTCATTGAAAGGGCGCAAGTAAGGGCCCAACAAAATAAGGTAACATATGATTCTCCTATAGACATTCTTACAATCGTAAAAGATATATGTGATTTAAAACAGTTATGCACCCAATCCGGGGGTTTGAGGCCTTTTGGAGTTTCAACTTTAATAATTGGGGTTGATGAAACAGGGCCGGTTTTATATGAAACTGATCCTGCAGGAATTTATTTTAGGTATAGAGCTAAAGCAATAGGCGATGTTGAACCTGAAATTGAGGAGATTTTGTACAGTGAATATTCAAATGACATTACAATTGAAGATGGATTCAGGCTGGCAATTAATTCTTTAAGCAAAGTTTTAGGTAAAGAATTATCAAGCGAAAGATTAGATGCAGCATACATAAAGACTGAAAATCGAGAGTTTGTAAGGTTAACACCATTACAAATTGAAAAAATGCTAAAAGGAACTAAAAAGAAGTGAACAAAATGCAAAAAGGACAAGAAATATTTTCAAAGGATGAACCAGAACATTTTCATTTGGCAAGGCTAAAGAAAGGGGGAGAAAGGTTTGAAGTATCAATTGATGCTGATAAAGCTATGGAATTTCTTGAGGGAAAGGATATTGAGATTAGGGATGTACTGCTCACTGACAACATTTTTAAAGATGCAAAACGGGGAATGAAAGCATCTGAACATTTACTTAAGGAACTTTTCAAAACCGATGATGTTTATAAGATTGGAGAGGTAATTTTAAGAGAAGGCGAAATACAACTTACGCAAGAGTATAGGGCAAAAATAAGAGAGCAAAAGAGGCGGCAGATAATACAGCATATACATAACAATGGAATTGACGGCAGAACAAATGCGCCAATCCCAATTGAACGGATAGAAAATGCGCTTGAACAAGAAAACATTAAAATTGAAGAGTATAAAAGCGCAGAAGATCAAGTTAACAGAGTAATAAAAGATTTACAAAAAGTTATACCTATTAAACTTGAGATTAAAGAACTCAAAATTCGGTTTAGTAAAAAATATGCGGTAAAAGCTCCATCTTTTTTAAGAAGAATTGCTACAGTTTTAAAAGAAGACTGGAACAATGATGGTTCTCTTACATGCGTGGTGCAAACTCCTGCAGGGTTAATGAATGATTTGATTGACCAGGTAAATTCGTTTTCACATGGGGATGTTCAGGTGGATATAGTTTAGATAAATACATATGATACAACTGATTTATTTATTAGATGCAGAATTAGGTGCAGAAGTGCCGGGTTTCTAACGCTTCTGATATATTTAATCTAGAGAAAACAAGGAGGTCAATAAAATGACACAAGGAATATTAGTAAAACCAAAAGAAGTAGTTGTTCCCGGTGAAATATTAGCAAGTGGATTAGACAATTTACCTGGATACGGCACTTACAGAAACGGAGAAAATATCCATGCAGGAATGCTGGGATTAACTTCAGTAGAAGGAAGGACAATTAAGTTGATTCCTTTAGCAGGAAAATATATACCTAAACAAGGAGATGTAATTCTTGCTAAAGTGTTTGATGTAACATTTTCAGGGTGGAGAGCGGAAATAAACTCTGCATATTCTGCAATGCTTTCATTGAAAGAAGGCACAACTGATTTTGTTGAAAGGGGGGCAGATTTAACAAAGTATTACACATTTGAAGATTATATTGTAGCAAGAATCACAAATGTAACTAGTCAGAATCTTGTAGATTTAACTATGAGAGGTCCTGGTCTTAGAAAACTTCATGAAGGAAGAATCATTTCAATAACTTCTTGTAAAGTACCTAGAGTTATAGGTAAAAAAGGTTCAATGGTTAGCATGATTAAAAAAGCTACAGATTGCCAAATCACTGTCGGACAAAACGGTTGGATATGGTTGGCTGGCAAAGATGCTTCTAAAGAAGCTATAGCTGAAAAAACAATCAAATTAATTGAAAGCAAAGCACACACTTCAGGACTAACCGAAAAAGTTAAAAATTTTCTTGAAAAGGAAACTGGAATTAAGTTAGAAGTCGAGGAGAGTGAATAAAATGGTTTACAAACGAGAAGACGGAAGAAAATTAACACAAACAAGAGACATGGAAGCTAAAGTGGGGATTATACCAAATGCAATAGGTTCTGCAATGTTTAGAATTGGAAAGACTATTGCTTATGCGACAGTATATGGTCCAAGAGAGCTTTATCCTCGATTTTTGCAGGACCCTTCAAAAGGGATTTTAAGATGTAATTATAATATGATGCCATTTGCAAGTTCCGGTGAAAGATCCAGGCCCGGTCCAAATAGAAGAGCTAAAGAGATTTCATTAATTACTGAAAAAGCTTTAGCGCCGGTTATTGATCTTTCTAAATTTCCGAACGCAGTTGTTGATGTTTTTGTTGAATTACCGCAATGTGATGCAGGTTCAAGGTGCGCTGGTATCTGCGCAGCTTCAATGGCGCTTGCAGACGCGGGGATTGCAATGAAAGATTTAGTTGCTGCTGTTGCAGTAGGGAGAGTTGAAGACCAAATATTGGTAGATCTTAACTACATCGAAGATTCATACGAAGGCGGAACTGATTTGCCTTTGGCAATAATTCCAAGCACAGGACAGATCACATTATTACAAATGGATGGTGTGATGACTAAAGAACAGTTAAAAAAAGCGTTTGATTTAGCTACTGTAACTTGTAAACAAATTTACGAGATTCAAAAAGCAGCACTTAAAAATAAGTTTGGGGTGCAAGCACAATGAAAAATCACATCATAAAATTATTAAACCAAGGGATAAGATTGGATGGTAGAAAATTAGAAGAATTCAGACAACCACTAACAGTAGAGAAAGGATCATTTCCGCAAGCAGAAGGTTCTGCAAGAGTAAAAATTGGAAATACTGATGTTATTGTAGGAATTAAACTTGAAACAATGGTGCCATACCCTGATCAGCCAGGTCAAGGTTCTATCATGGTTGGGGCAGAGTTATTGCCTATGGCAAGTCCTGATTTTGAATCTGGTCCGCCATCAACCGACTCAATTGAGTTAGCAAGAGTAGTTGACAGGGGCATTAGAGAATCTGGGGCTTTAGATTTTAAAAAGCTTTGTATCACCGAAGGTGAAAAAGTTTGGATGATAACTATCGACATAGTGCCAGTTAATGCTGACGGCAACTTGTTTGATGCGGCGTCATTAGGGGCAATTGCGGCTTTGCAGGATGTAAAATTTCCTGTAATTGATGATAATGGCAAAATTGATTACAAACATAAGACTAATAAAGGATTACCATTAAACAAAGTTCCAATTGAAGTTACAGTTTATAAGATTGGGAAAGATTTCCTTATTGACCCATCAAGAGATGAAGAAAAATTTGTTGATGCAAGATTAACAATTGCAACACTTGAAGATGGCACTGTTAGCGCATTTCAAAAAGGGGGAAATGACGCATTAACGCAAGAAGAAATCTTTAACGCAATCGATATTGCTGTTGCTAAAGGAAAGGAACTTAGAAAATTGTTATGAGGCATTCACAATGGAAAAAGAAACAATGACTAAGTACGAAAAAGCGCGTATTATTGGTAGTAGAGCTTTACAGCTTTCAATGGGGGCGCCGTTTACTCTAAAACTTAAGAAAAGTGATTTAGAGAGTATAAAGTATAACCCTGTAGAAATTGCCAAAATGGAATTTCAGAAAGGCACTTTGCCAATAACAGTGAGAAGACCTATGCCTAAAAGGGCATAGTTTTTTTTATTTAAACGAAAATGAATCAAGATCAAATTACATTAGAACACATTAAGAAATATTTCTCAGTTACTAAGAAAGCCTATGACATGGCAAAAGGCTCAGGCTCTCGACTGAATAGTGAAGACATGTTATTGGCGCGCAATGATTTTCTTGATATGATATCTCGTTATATTACAGACGCAGAACATTTTAATTCACTTGGCAATATTGTGGATGCGTTTGCCGCGCTTAATTATGCGCATGGCTGGCTTGATGCTGGCGCCAGGTTGGGGTTATTTGATGTGCATGATAGTACTCTTTTTACAGTTGATGATGCGGAATAAAATTGAGACTAAGCGAACAAAGTGAGTGCAGGTCTCAGATTTTGGTCAAGCTCATAAGAAATGCAAGGCATTTCTGTGCTCAGAACTTAGTTCTTGAGTTTTGCTTGGCAAAAAGGTTGGGTTAACTAATTTTTGAGTATTAATTTTTTTAACTATTAATTGGTTTATCTTCATACAAACTGGTTATCTTTTTTTTAATTGCGGTATCAACACAGTCAAGAAGCTTAGTGCCAAAAGCATATTCAAAAAACAGATCTACTTTTGCAACTACATATTCATCAGTTGATAGTTCCTCGAGAATGCGGTCTTCACCAAAAACATTCATTGCTAGCATTTTAGCTGCTTTTGGATCATCTTCTTTTGAAGAAACTAAAGTAAGCACATACATATTGGCAGGACCATCGACAACAGCATATGCAACATAAGTATTATGCCGAGGAACACGTTTAAATTGTTCAATTATATAGGATAATGAATTAACATTGTCTTCAGTTATTGCAGTTTTGCCATCTCCCATTTTTTTATAAACAAACGCAGATGCAACATTTGAAGGGGTATGTCTTGCTTTCATAGCTTCTAGGCAGCAATCAAATATTTTATTATCTAATTCTTTTTTAGCTAATATTGACTGCAATGATTTTTCTTCTTCAGATTTTATTGCTGTCTCAGTGCCCCGTATAGGTTTAGGTTTGGGTTTTTCTTCTTTAGGTTTTTTTGATAGATATGAACCTTTAATCCTTAACTCGAGTTCTTCTTCAACTAATTTATTAAAAGCATCAGTACTCATCACTTCATCAAAAAGGTAAGGGATTTCTATTTGGCCACCAGCTTTGCCATCATCACCGCCGCCATCAAATAATTTTGTCGCTACTTCACTGCAATTTTTACCGCGGATTGCTATCTGGATGCCCCGTCCATATTGATCTGATGGGCCTATCGCTGTAAATATGGCTAAAGGTAAAATAGGATCGTTTACTCTGTTGATTGCCTCTTCAGCGTAATCGCATATGCCTCTCCAATCTTCTTTAGAGATGTTATCTACAAATGAAAACCAGCATATATCTTCAATCATCCTGCTATGTGATGCGCTTGAACCCCCTACTTTCCATTGGCTATGTTTTAATTTATTTACTAAATTTTCTAGTAATGCCTTATTTGCTAAATTGTAAAAAAATGAATTAGCTGTAAAATCCTTTGTAGTTGCTTTTGTATAGTAAGAAGTATCTATTTTGATTGCTTGAACACACATGGTTGCTAAACCAGTATCTATCTGTAAATCTGGAGTTTGGCAGAATAAATTGTAAACTAATGAAACTGTGCTTTTACATTCTTCTGTGTCAATTTTGCCAAAATCAAATTTAGTTTGTCCATCATGATGGTCAAAGACCATTGTTTGCGCGCTTAAATCCACCCACGATTCGGGAATATATGGCCTGCCCGGGTTATGGGCCCCGTCTACATAAATAATTATATCTGGATTTTTTAGGTTTTCCTGCGCACCATTTGTTTTTGAAGTTAGATATTCAAATTCTGAAGGATACTCTCCCAATATTTGAGCAACGTCATCCTTTGGTTTTTCACTTAATATAATTTGTGTTTCAATGCTTGGCAATGAACTTTTGATTATTCTTTCCAATAGGAACATAGATGCTGCAGAATCACAATCTGTATCAACATGACCGACCATTCCTATTCTAACTGTCCTATCTGTGAGTTTGGACTGGTTTTTTTCAATAAATTTTACTAAATCTTCCAAATGTATATCCTTATTTTTATTAACCATAAATTATACCCCTGATGTATATTAACTATCATTCTTTTATAGATATATGAAAAAGAGTATATAGTTTGCATATAGTTATATCAACATAATATCTTATCAATAATGAAAAACTTTAAATATATCTATATTATCATAATTTATAGAAAATTTAAAAATTAAGTATAAAAAATAATTATATTAAATATGTGAGGGCAGGAGGGGAATAATTATGGGATTTTTTTCACAGTTAAAAGAAAGTTTAGGGGGAACATTTAGTACAGAAGTATTAGAAGAACCAGAGGAATTAGTAGATGATTATGTAGAACTTGCGCCAGAATCTTTTGGGAAAAATAATGAAAAGGTACAAGTACGGCCATTTATTATTGAAGATTTTGAAGGCGTGCGTGATATTTTAGATTCATTAAGAGTTGGTAATACTATTGCGCTTATTAATATTAAACCTTTAAAAGATAAAGATATTGTTGAGCTTAAAAGAGCAATTAATAAGATTAAAAAAACCTGCGATGCTATTGGGGGAGATGTAGCAGGATTTGGTGATGACTGGATTTGTGTAACGCCTGCTTTTGCAAATATTTACAGAACGCAAAAAACCGAAAAATTAGATTAAGGTAATGAACTTCGTTCAAACCTTTATAAGGTAATGAACTTCGTTCAAACCTTTATAAGGTAATGAACTTCGTTCCGTATTGGTCACCCCGTAGATGTCGTGTCTGACCGTTAAGTAGCGGATGTTCGGAAGAAACTGAGGATGTCAAATTTATTGGTACAAAAGTTATATTAAAGAATTGTAAAGATGAGCATATAGCTGCCGTAAAAGATTTCTTCTTAATGTTCTCTAATGAGAATTTATTGGAAAAGACTGATGTTGGAGAAGTTTATATAAAAGGTAAAACCTCTAGAATATATGTTGGAGGTTTGTTAATTGCAGAGGAAGAAAACTTCTTGTTTTCATATAATATTACTTCAATAACAAAAATAATGAGGAAAGCTCTGAACAGAGAAAGAACTAATGTTGGTAGGACAGCATACACTCAAAGAGTAAAAGATGTTCTTTTACAATGCAAAACTGAAAAGGTTGCTGAATTGTTGACATCAGATTTATCAAAATATGATTCTGGTCAATGTCATGATGAACTTGTTTGGATCGACATTGCAGTTCACGCGTGTAAGCTATTAAATTCTTTGAAGAAGGTAATATTTCTAACTTCAATGGAAATGTTTGACGCCAGAAATATGGTTGATGATGCAAAGAATTCCGGTTTTCAAGTTGTGATAATTCCTGAAACAGTTAAGGAAAAAATCAGGGGCACAAAAGATTATGCAGGTAATCCTATTAGAGACTTAGGGCAATATACACAAGAATGGAATGATAATTTTAAGTTCAAATTTGTTGACCCAACAAAACTTAATAAGCCTGAGAAAGAAATATTTGAAAAAACAACCAAGATTTTTGATTTGATTGGTGGTAAACCCCGTAACATCAAACAAGTATTAATTTCAGAAACAATGAGATTAGATAATTCATTTAGTGAAGCTTCAGGTTTGTGGGATGGAACGAATATAATTATTAAGCGTGATCAATTAAAAAATTTAAAAGACTATGCAGGAACACTTTTACATGAAACCGCTCATGCATTAAGTGGGGCTTCTGATGTTTCTAGGGAATTTGAGATGGAGTTAACTCGTTTATTAGGTGTTATAAGCTCGGGGGGTTGAAACATGGACACAAATAAAGCTATCGTGGTCTTTCAGGGAAAGAACATAAGGAGAACTTGGCACAATAATGAGTGGTGGTTCTCTATCTTGGATATAATCTCAATTCTTACAGATAGTGCTGATCCTAAACAATATGTCAAAAAGATGCGCAGCCGTGATCCTGTTCTGAATGCGAACTGGGGTACAATTTGTACCCCACTTGAGCTTCTTGCTCCAGATAGCAAGAAAAGGGAAACAAACTGCGTAAACACTGAAGGAGCATTTAGGATTATCCAGTCTATTCCTTCTCCCAAAGCTGAACCATTTAAGCTGTGGCTAGCAAAAGTAGGTTATGACCGAGTTAAGGAAATAGAGAATCCTGAACTTGCTCAAAAGAGAATGAAGGAAATCTTCAAATTCAAAGGATATTCTGAAGAGTGGATTGAGAAAAGAGTCCGAGGCATTGCGATAAGGGATGAGTTGACTGATGAATGGAAGAAAAGAGGAGTTATAGCAGACAGAGAATTTGCCATTCTTACAGCCGAAATTTCGAAAGCAACATTTGGAATGACTCCAACTGAGTACAAGAAATTGAAAGGATTAAAAAATGAAAACCTTAGAGACCATATGCATGATTTAGAACTTATATTCACAATGCTTGGTGAGGCTTCAACTACGAGAATTGCAAGAAACAAGAATGCCAAAGGATTCATAGAAAATAAAGATGCTGCAGCTGAAGGCGGCACTGTTGCAGGCATAGCAAGAAAAGAACTTGAGCAAAGAAGTGGAGAGAAGATAGCAACATCCGACAACTATCTTCAAGAATCCGAGTCGCAAAAAAAGAGAAGGTTAAAGGATGACAAAAAATGAATCAGAATCACTCCATCTGATTCCTTCTGAATTACAGATAATCTATAAACTCGTAAAAAAATACGAAGAAGACACACCTAATAATGATGAAGAGGATTATAACAGCTATGATGATGAATATGAGACGTCAATAGATAAAAAACAAATTAAGTCAATTCTAAAAAAGATTAACCACAGTCTGCCCAAAGAAGCTAAAGATGAAATTGATAAAGAATTTCTAAGAAAAAAATATCATCCATACAATAACAATATTGACTCAAAAGTCTATACTACACTCAAGAAAGCATTTAAGCAGTCTAAAACTGTAGAGATTAAGTATTTTAACATGGAAAATGCAGAATTTAAAAAAAGAAAACTCGATGTATACTATACCTCAGCAAAATACACTATAGGATATTGCCATCTGCGAAAGGAAATAAGAAAATTTAGGACAAGCAGAATATCTTCTGCAAAACTAATCAATTCAAAATATAAAATTTCAAAAAGCTTTGATAAAAATGACTACTGATAAATTTAAGCTAACTATTGAACTTGTTCCTTTAACAGTGTGGTATGCAAGTATTTACCAATATTACAAAAAACAGAATAAACTTCAAAAATGGCAAGAACTCAAGAGTGAATTGTTCATAAAAGAAGGCAGAAAATGCTGGATTTGTGGAAAAGAAAATGTTCGATTAGAAGCACATGAATTCTGGATTTATGATGATGATAATCACATACAAAAATTAGATACTATTCATCACTTATGTGGGTTTTGTCATAAGATTAAACACGTTGGCTTATGGTTACATACATCCGATGGTGAAAATATGCTTAAAAAAGAAAGATTAACAAAAGAGGATATCACAAACCATTTCTGCAAGGTAAATAACTGTACCAAAATAGACTTTCAAAAATACGAAGATGAAGCATTCAAAATATGGAATGGATGAAGCAAACATGAGTGGAAACAAGATTTTGGACAATTTTCTGCAAAAATGACTTAAAACAGCCGAATTCTTAACAGCCAACGGTTAACATCTACAGGGTGACCAATACGACTTCGTTCAAACCTTTCTCACTTTTTATAAATTACTCCGCAAGGTTTTTATACCTTATTTCTTTTCTTTATTTGCATGGATGAAACTGGTGAAATTTTGAAAGGGGAAAAATGTCCGATTTGTAGTGAAAATGCATTAACCCTTATAGAACAAGAAGTTGAAGTACCTTATTTTAATAAGATGTATATTTTTTCGATGAGTTGCAGCGCATGTAAATACCACAAATCTGATATTGAAGCAATTGAGACTCATGAACCTTCTAAATTTACTATTGAAATTAATAGTGAAGAAGATCTAAAAATTAGGGTTGTTAAATCTGCGCAAGCAACTGTAAAAATTCCTCGAATTATGACAATTGAATCTGGACCTAGTTCAAATGGCTATATAACTAACATTGAAGGAGTAATCAATCGAGTTATGAATATGATTGAAAGCGTACGTGACAATGAAGAAGACCAAGATAAAAAGAAAAAAGCTAAAAATTTATTAAAAAAACTTAATAAAGTATTATGGGGTCAAGAACCATTAAAAATTATTATTGAAGATCCTACGGGAAATAGCGCAATTATTTCTGATAAAGCTGTAAAAAGTAAGTTATGATTATAGTTGTTTTATGCGGGACATTACTAAAATGAATATTTACTAAATATGTTTTTTTTAAATTCAATATATAATCTCATTTTTCACAAGTGTGTTGATTGTCGCGAGTAATTGATTCTTTATATGCTTCTGCATGTTATTATTCATATGACGTCACATAAAATGGTGCTTTTTAGAGTTGTTCCATTATTAATTAGTATGCTCGCTTTTAATTGGATTAGCAAAAAACTTCTTGCAGATATTAAGTTTATTTTTAGATATAAATATACAGACAATGAACTTTTCGGACAGCACCAGTAAAACAATAACTTTATATATAAATAATCTAACGATATATAGAGATGTCTGAAAAAAAAGGAATAATGGAAACTGACGTTGATTCTTTAATGAGTCTTTTGCAAAATAGAAAAAATATTTCTATCAATGATGCCGCAAAAGAATTAGGAGTATCACCAGGGGTTGTTGAAGAATGGGCGCATTATTTTGAAGAAGTAGGTTTTATTAAATTAAGTTATCAATTTACTACTCCCTTTATTCAGTGGGTTGGTAATCAAGAGATTGTTTCTAAGGGGGTACTGCCCCCCAAATTAAAAAAAACATTAAGAGATGAAGGAATATTAAATGAGCCTGAACATGAAAATCTTTTGGCAAAAGCAAAATCTTTACTTTCTCTAAATGACTTAGATGAAGAGAGAGGCATTACAAAACCTAAAGATGTCGCAAATTTGATGAATCTTGCGCACGATTCAGTCGTTAAAGGGGAATTTGAAAAAGCAAAAAAAACGTATGAACAATTATATGATGCATTCAATAAAGTGCCTGAAATGTTTCTTGAGAAAATGGGGCAGATTGAAGATGATTTAATCAAACTTAATAATGAGATTATTGTAACACTTGAGAATAAAGTTCAAGAAGAGATGGTAAACAAGCAATCTGAAATATTAAAATTGTTAAAAGAGGCTTATACCTATTTAAGGTCCGGAGAAATAGACAAATCAATTATAATATACAGTAGTATTAAAGCAATTTATAAGCAATTGCCTCCCGGATTTTTTGAAGAAAAAATAATTTTGACTAAAAAGGTATTAGAGTTCTATGAAAATCTAAACAATTTAAAAAGTAAAGTCGCAAAAAACACGCTTAAAGACAAATCTAATTTGATTGAGCGACAATTAGGAATTATTAGGTTGGCGCTTAAAAAAGAAAATGTTGATGAAGCTACGATGGCTTATTCTCTTGCGCGAGAGGCATATTCTGCATTACCGGAAGGTTTTTTTGCTGAAAAGGTTGTTTTGCAACAAAAATTGGCAGAAATACACCAACAAATTGTCGATGTTAAAAAACTTTATTCATTGACTGATGCAGAATCTAAACTTAAATCCATCAGGGGCTTACTTTTAGAGATTCAGGATTTGCTTAAAAATAAAGAAATTGTTATCGCAATCCAAAGGTACGGGGAAATTAAAAGTTTGTACAGCCAAATGCCCAAGGGGTTTATTAAAAACGAACATATTATTCAAAATGAAATATTGAAAACATATAAAGAGATTACAAATGCAAAAAATGATTCGGCATTAGACGCAATTCATAATGGAAAGAAAAAAATTCAATCTTATCTTGAAAAAGGCAAAAAATGCGTTGCTAAAACTAATTTTGATTTAGGGTTTCAATATTATAAAGAAAGTATTGATTGTTATAACTCACTGCCAAAGGGATTTAATAAAACTAAAGTGCAAGTGCGAAATATGATATATGAAACTTACTTTGAGATAGTATCACATTCGGATATGGTAATTTTGGGAGAGTTAGAAGGTTATGCAAAAGAGAAATATTTCTCATTATTAAAATTAATAGTGAATGCTTATGAAATTGTCAGTACTGACAGGTTTAATTTACTGCCTGATGTTTACAAAAGCATTTATTTAATTTACCAGCAACTTCCATTAGCGCTTGCATCTAAAAAAACCCGCCTTAAAGAGGAAATCAAAAATATTTATTTAATGTATAAACTTTATTTATTGATTGAAACGCTGGAAAATGCAAGTAAATCAAATGAAGTTTCTAATGTGCAATCAATTTTGAGCGAAGCAAACGGGATGGTTGAAAATGTATTAACCCAAATTCCAAACTCTGCGCCTTTAATTAATTATGCAAAATCCAAACTTTTTAATTTTCAAATGAATGTTAAAAAAATCGCTCCAACTGAAAGGTTGCAGTTGCCTGCCCTCTCAGATGAAGAATTTAAAATGGATCGTATTGATGATTTAATGATTAAAGCGATGAATTATTTTACGATTAAAAATCATCCTAAAGCAATTGCTTATCTTAAAGAAGTATCAAAGATTAATCCTAATTATGGTCCTGCAAAGGCTATGATGGAAGAAATTAACCTTGATAAAAAAGGCCAGGGCACTATTCGGCTTTCAAAAGCTGATGAAAAAATTGCATCGGCAGTAGTAAAGCTTGAAGAATTTGATTATAGCGGTGCAATGGCTGATGCTGAAGAAGCATTAAATATTGAGCCAGATAATGAAGAAGCTTTTGTTATAAAGCAAAAGGCTAAACAATCTTTAAATGAAAGGTGAATATATTGAAAGAAATTGATTCTTATCAAATCGATGCAGATGGTATTTTAGTTGATGTAAATATAAGTCAAGGCGAAGAGGATTTTGTGCCGAGTTATGAAATTTCTATTTTAAATATTAGCAAAGCTACAAGCGTCATACTTGAAAAAATAAGACAAAAATTTGTTTCTGAGGTTAATGTTGGAACTATTGAAATTAGCGGTTTTGAAGGTATGCAAAAAGTTAAAGAAAAATTTAAAGAAGAAATGGAATTGCTCCTTAAAAAACTTTTTCCTAACATTAATAATGAAAATTTAAAATTACTAACTACTTACCTGATTCAGCAAGATTTGGGGTTGGGTCATTTAGAAATTTTATTGAAAGATGTTAATTTGGAAGAAGTAGTTGTGAATAGCGCAAAAGAACCAATATGGGTTTATCACAAGATTCACGGATGGCTGAAAACTAATGTTCGGCTTGAATCTGAAGAACAGATAAGGCATTATTCTACTATGATAGGGAAAGACGTGGGCAAACAAATTACAATCCTCTCGCCATTAATGGACGCGCATCTATTAACGGGTGACAGGGTTAATGCGACACTTAACCCTATCTCGAATTTTGGCAATACAATTACCATCAGAAAATTTGCAGCCAGGCCATGGACAATTACTGATTTTTTAAAGGCAAATACTATATCCTATGAAGCAGCAGCTTTAATTTGGTTAGCGATACAAAACGAAATGTCAGTATTGATTGCTGGCGGAACTGGTTCAGGTAAAACATCTATGCTTAATGTGTTATGTAATTTTTTACCGCCCAATCAGAGAATTATTTCCATTGAGGATACTAGAGAGTTAAAATTGCCAACAACTTTACATTGGGTGCCAATGGAAACCAGGCAACCTAATCCGGAGGGAAAAGGTGAAGTTTCTATGCTGGACCTAGTAGTTAATTCTTTAAGGATGAGACCGGACAGGATATTAGTGGGAGAGATTAGAAGACAAAAAGAAGCTGAAGTATTGTTTGAAGCAATGCATACAGGCCATTCGGTGTACGGCACAATCCACGCTAATAATGCGCGTGAAACAGTGACAAGGCTAACAAATCCTCCGATTGATGTTCCAAAATTAATGCTGCCTGCTTTAAACTTAATACTTGTGCAAAACAGGAACAGGCGTACTGGCAAAAGAAGAACTCTGCAAATTGCAGAGATTATGCCTGATGGAGATCCCAATGTGATTATGCAGTATGATGCTCAAAAAGATATGATGTTCCCTAAAAATAAGTCTAAAACTTTATACGAAACTCTTAACCTTTACACAGGAATGAGTGAAAAGGATATCGATGATGATTTAAAAGAAAAAATAAGCATATTAAAAGATTTAGTCAATAGGAACATTAATGATATTAATCAGATTGGTTTAATTCTAGCTAAATATTATTTAAATAGTGTAAAAGAAGCCAAACAAAAAAAATCGTACAATGAATTACATGTAAAAAAAGCTTCTGATAAAGATAATAATGAATTGCAGAATGATAAGGATAATACAAAACTGCAAAAAAAAGTAGTCAGTAAGAAAAGCAAACAGAAATAATGGAGTGCTAACAAAATGATGAAACAAATAGCGCCAGTCATAGTAAGTTATCTTCCAAATTTACAGCAGCAATTGTTAATGGCGCGGATGAAAAAAACAGCTGAAAGGTATGTGGCTGAAAGTCTATTCACTTCAATAATGATTATGGGTGCCGTAATTTTATTATTGCTGATGCTGTTCAAGTCTTATGGTGTCTCATTATTATTACTATTTTTATTAGGGCCGGTGATTTTTGTTTTAGTGTTTTTTTTTTTAATTAATATACCCTTTGTTTATATCTCTCAAAGAGAAAAAGAGATTAATAAGAACGTATTATTTGCCGGCAGGTATTTACTTGTTAAAGTGCAATCCGGTGAACCTTTATTTGGTTCGTTAATCGGTGTTGCCAAAAGTTATGGCGCAACAGGGGAAGTATTTAACGAGATAGTGCAGGACATACATTTCGGCGCAAAGATTGAAGACGCAATTGATAAATCCATTAAAAATAATCCTTGCCGAAATCTTAGAAAAATATTATGGGAAATTTCTAACTCTATCAAAACTGGTTCAGACATGACCAAAAGTTTAAGTGTTATTTTAGACGGAATTAATGAAGAATATTTCACAGAAATTGAAAAGTATGGAAGAAAAATAAATTCTATCACTCTTTTTTATATGGTGCTTGCGATTATTGTGCCATCGCTTGGAATTACAATGCTGTCTATTATATCAAGTTTTGTCGGGATAATAATCCCGTTAAACGTGTTATATTTCATTATATTTATTATAGCATTTGTGCAGTTTATGTTTATATCATTATATAAATCAATCAGGCCGGCAGTATTATTATAATGGAAAATAGAAAGAAATAATGAAAAATACAAAAAAATGGGGGGATTATTTTATCCTTGCAGAGGATTTTGGTAAAGCGTTTATTCCTGATTTTGTTAGGCCCATTTTTAGGCGTTATCTTGAAAAGGCTGGTATCTATAAAATTCCCTATACAATATTCGGAGTAATGTTTTACATAAGTGTGATTATTACCGGATTATTATTTGCATATCTTTGGCCAATATATTTTGTTGGGTTGGGCTTATTAAAAACATTAGCATATACATTCATTTTTATTTTTGTTACTGAACTTATTTTAGCATTAGTTATGATGGGTATTGTTTATGTGTATATTGATGTTCAAATATTTCAAAGAACCAAAGAAATGGAAGACGTGCTTGCTGATTTTTTATCCATTTTTAATGACAACTTAAAAACGGGCATGACGCTGGATAAGGCGTTATGGAGAGCGATTAAGCCTGAATTCGGGGTGCTTTCAAATGAGATCAAGATTGCGGCAAAACGCGTTATGACCGGTGACGATATTGTAAGCGCGCTTGAAGATTTTGTAAATAAGTATGACTCTATTACATTAAGACGGGCTTTTTCATTGATAACTGAAAGTATGCGTGGAGGGGGAGAAATTTCGTATGTGATTGATAAAGTGATTGATGACATTAAAAAGACTACTGCTTTAAAGGAAAGAATGATTGCAAATACTATTAGTTATACCATATTTATTACTGCCATTGTTTTAGGCATTGCCCCATCACTTTTCTCGTTATCATATTATCTGCTTTCAATGATTGACACTTTTTCAAAAAATATATTATCAACTGCTACGCTGTCTTCTGTAATGGGAAAAATCAGCATTGCAATTGCTTTGCCGGATTTTATTACTTTTTCACGTTTAGCTTTAATGACAATTGCGTTTTTTGCGGCGATGATAGTTTCTATTATAAATAAAGGAGACATTCGTGGCGGGATAAAGTATATCCCTATGTATGTTTTTGGGGCTTATATTATATACAGCATATTAATGGTTTTGTTTGGTTGGGTATTCTCTTCATTTGTAGGTTCATTGTAAATTATTAGGCGATGTTTTCATGCGAAAGCTTTATATATAAATTCCCCCTTAAAATTAATTAAATATCAGATTAACAATAAAAAAGGTGATAATTAATGAATAATAAAAAAGCGCAAGCAGCTATGGAATTTTTAATGACTTATGGTTGGGCGATTTTAGTAGTTCTTGTGGTTATAGGAGCTTTAGCATATTTTGGAGTTTTAAATCCAACAAATGTGTTGCCGGAAAAATGTTTTTTCCAGGTAGGTTTAGAATGTAACCAACATCAGTTTAAAAGTGCTAGTGCTACTTTATTAATAAAGAATGCTTTAGGTGATAAAATTACAATAACAAAAGCATGGGTTGAAGATCCAGCAACTGGATCAGTAATATGTGGTTCTAGTACTGCAAATTTAATACCACCAGTTGTAATACAAAATAGCGCAAGCGGCACAGTTTCAACATCCACCAGCTGTAATCTGGGCACAGTAGGCACAAAAGTAAAATTAGTTCCTAAACTTGTGTATTATAAAGGTACTGCAGGTGCTTTTACACATACTGCATCAGGGGATGTTATAACTACTATTGAAAGCTAAATTTAGCTTTTTATTTTCTTATTTTTTTATTATTCTTATTTATTTTAAAAATGAATTATTATTATATTGATTTTTGTGTGAAGTTCTGATTTGACCAACATTTATATTTTAGTCTGTGCATAGTTTTTGCCCGTTATGTTATCTATCAAATAATAAATGTAAGTTAAGCCTACATAGATAGTATCTTACATAAATAATATAATAGACAATTTCACGGATTGGCAGTGCTATGCACTTACATATTTCACCAACATTTATATATTAATTAAGCTTAATTTTTATAAATGGTTATCTCCAGTTATAACATTTCAAATAAAAAAGCGCAATTTGCAATGGAATATGTGCTAGTGATTGGTGTATTATTTTTACTGCTTGTTCCTGGAATTTTTTTGTATTATTCTTATTCTCAATCATCTCTTGAACAGATAGGAACTGCAAGGTTTACTGATATAGGTAATGCGATTGTTAATAACGCTGAAAATTCTTATTTTTTAGGAAAAGGGTCAAAGATAACTTTGGATATTAGTATGCCGTCAGGTATAGACAATTTAGGCATTAATTGCAAAACTGATTATAACCCTCCAAAATATTGCGAGATTACATTCACTCAAGGATCAAATGAAATTGTATTTTCAACTCAGGCACCACTTAAAATTAAAGGAAAAACCGGGTACCCCGTAAGTTTTGAACCTGCACAATATTCGGGCGGAGCAAAAAAAATAGTTATTATTACGCAGGAATATGTTGAACTTGACATTATTTAAGATGAGAAAGGCCCAAGTTTCTACTGAATTTACTATTTTAGTTGCTTTTATGTTATTTGTATTCCTGATTTATATGGGCGCAATTCAAGAAAGGACACTTGATTTTGCTAAAAATTCCGATATGGTCTTATTGGAAGAAATCAGCCAGGTAATACTTACAGAAATTGATAATACTGCATTTACTGAAAACGGGTTTAGGCGAGTCTTTGAACTGCCTGCTACTTTAATTAATAAAGAATATGAAGTTAAAATTTGCGCTTTCTATGCAAGTTACAAAGATGTTTTAGATAATACTAGAAATAATCATGTTGATTGCGGTGGAAGCGATGTATTAATACCTGAAATAATTGTTAAATATACTCTCCAAGATAATACGGTGATTCGTAAAATTTCACGCAACGTTGTGATTGATAATCCTTACGGGATTAAGCTTGGTGAAATGAATTGTTTAAGGAAAGAAAATAATGTTGTTTATATTAATAATGAAACTTATGATTGTGAATAATGTCAAAAAAGTATAACTTTTTGTAGAGATGTGAGTTTTTTATTTCTGACGCGGGAGTTTTTTCTTTTTTTCAGGTTCAGAAAGATAATTTTTTCTTGAAGTTACTGGACGACCTAATTCTTTCTCTGTTTCTTTTCTTGCGTTTCCTGCCACTCTTCCGCCCCTTTTAGCAGCACCTTCAATTTCATCATATCCTTGTGCATCTTCTTTTCTTGTAATTTCAGCGGATACCCTTTCGCCCAACATAGAGAATATTAACTCTAAGTCATTCATATGATCTCTTAGATTCTCTTTTTTCAATCCCTTAAATTCCTTATATTCGCTTGGAGTCATGCCAAAAGTAGCTTTGGATATTTCTGCTGTGAGTATTGCATATTCTCTTTTTTCCAAAACGCCTCTTTTCTTCCATTCATCAGTAAGCTCATCTCGTATAGCAATACCCCTAACTCGCTTTTCTATCCAGTCATCTGAATAGCCTTTGGCTTTGTATAACTCCCTCATACGCTGTTGGGCGAGTTCTGGATTTTCTATCTCTTGAACCCTTTGATAACCAATTTCTGCAAGCCATTGCTTAAACGGTTCTGCCTTTTTTGAGGGTATTGATTGAATTATCCTAAATGCGTTTTTGGTATTTACACAGTCAGTTTGATAGGATTTCCCATCAGCAGACACTAATTTCAGTTGTCCGATTTTTGCGGACAACTCAAAACCTTCATCTGTAAGCCTCTTTTTGAGGTCAGACCAGTACTTTTTGGCTCTTCCGCTTTCTGTCAGGGCTTCTACAATATCAACTACAGAAAACCACCACTCTTCATTAAACCAAGTTCGTCTTATCTTTTTATCCTGAAATACAACCAGTGCTTTTTCCATTTTATCATCCTCATTTATTTTCTAAAGCGCCCATCATTTATAAGTTTCACGCATAAATGTCCTGTGTCCAGTGGTAATACTTCAGTATTTTGAAGCAATTTGTAAAAATCTACGATTTTTAGCACAGTCGGACATTGGTCAGATTGAACAAATTTAGCGTCAGTTCGCATGTGAAATAAATTATATCAAGCAACCAAGAAAGGTATTGCAGGTATAGTTAAATTTGAAGTATTAATTGACAATGAAACGACTCCGGACTGCGCGGGAATGGAATATAGTATGTGTATAGCTTTTGCCAGTTTGGTTGTGTATCCAAGATTATAAAACAAACAGGGTTTATGCTAATCCTAATGTAGTAAACTTCACAGATTGGCCGCAGCTATGCATATACGGAATATAAAAAGATTTAAATAAACAAAATCTCTAAAAACATTAATGGGGATATATTAATGAAAAAAAAAGCGCAAACATTATCAATGGATTTATTATTGGGCTTGACAGTGTTTATCGTAATATTCATTGCAATCTTTGGATTTATTAATTATTTAACGAAAGATACAATTCCCGGACAGCTTAAAGAAGAATCTGAATTAATTCTTGCATCAATTGAATCAGAAAATAGCATAATGGGTTTTATTGAAGGCAACCAAATCAATCAAGCTAAACTTAATACTATCGCTTATCCGGAAGCTTATAAAAATTTAAGAGCTGTAATTGGCACAAAATATAATTTTTGTATATATCTTGAAGATGAAAACGGAAACTTGATTAATTTAAACGGCGACCCTGCCAATATTGAATTTGAACAGGTAGGAATCGGCGACTCGGCATTAGCTGACGAAGACAATTTGAAAATAAATGGGGTACCTTGCGGAAAAGCGGGATTGCCGAGTTAAGTCAAATATTTAAAAATCACAGGTCAAATATTCAAAAACCACAGAAACAAAAAGTATATAAATGTGAATGAGTACAAAATAAATAATGCGTTGATATAATAAGTGCAATTGTTTGTGATGATATAACAATTGTATGCGATTATATAAAAAATTTATATTAAAAAAAAGAGATGATGCGAATGCCCAGAAAATCAAACAAAAAAAATCAAAATAAATCATATTCAATATTTAAGCATGTTATGATTGGTGTAATAACCACTATATTATTATTAACTGTTGTTAAAGCTGTAAGCACGGCATGGCACGCTGCTGAAGAGATACGTATGACTATCGACGGCGTTGAGACCAATTTGCAAAATGCTGCAGA
>Ga0209542_10000888_pt1 | contig 71006 bp, 74 predicted proteins | sample RifCSPhighO2_01_FD_184028 | JGI IMG/M metagenome (GOLD analysis project Ga0209542, IMG submission 184028) | Soil microbial communities from Rifle, Colorado - Rifle CSP2_plank highO2_0.1 (SPAdes) (version 2) | ecosystem: Environmental > Terrestrial > Deep subsurface > Rock core/Sediment ...
GCCATCGGTCTTCTGAAAATGGACTTCTTGGGCTTGCGCAACTTAACCACACTCGGAGAAGCCATCCGCTTCGTCAAAGAAAGCCGGGGGATTGAGGTGGACGTTTCCGAAATTCCGCTCGATGATAAAAAAGTCTACACGATGCTCTCCAAAGGGGAGACCACCGGTGTCTTCCAACTCGAGTCTGCCGGTATGCGACGTGTCGCCAGGACCCTGCAGCCGAACCGCTTTTCCGACATCACAGCCATGGTCGCGCTCTACAGACCGGGGCCGATGGAACTGATCAACGATTTCATCAAAGGCAAGAAAAATCCCAAGGACGTGAAGTATCCGCACATTGACCTCAAGCCCATTCTTGAAGAGACTTATGGTATCGCGGTCTATCAGGAACAGTGCTTACAGATTGCAGCATTTTTATCCGGATACACGCTGGCTGAAGCCGATAGTTTAAGACTGGCGATCGGTAAGAAAAAGCGCTCGATCATGGAGAAAGAAAAGAAAAATTTTGTCAAAGGCGCCCAGGACAAAGGTTACACCAAGACGGTCGCCGAACGTGTCTGGGGATATATCGAACGCTTCGCGGGGTACGGATTTAATAAAGCGCATTCGGCAAGCTACGCGATGATTGCCTATCAAACCGCCTATATGAAGGCAAACTACCCGGTTGAATTCATGGCGGCCCTGTTAACGGCGGAATCCGCAAACACCGATAAACTCTCGATTAGCATTGAAGAATGCAAGCGCATGCGCATTGTCGTCCTGCCTCCCACCATCAACGACTCAAAAAGCGGATTCACCATTGAAGCCAAGACGGAATCTTTGGAAGGAAAAGCGATCCGATTCGGATTGTCGGCCATCAAAAACGTCGGTCAAACGGCGATTGAATCAATTATTCTATCCAGATCGGACGGGAAATTTGTTTCTCTGGGAGACTTCTGCTCCCGGGTTGACGGGCAAAAAGTCAACCGCAAAGTTCTGGAAAGCCTGATTAAAGTCGGCGCTTTGGATGAATACGGCAAACGGGCGGCCCAGCTCGTCGCCTTGGACGGCATTCGGGACAAGGCGATTACGGACCAGAGGCAGAAAAGCCTAGGCCAAACAACGCTTTTCGAGTCACAGATAGGATCCGGTTCCAAAGCGCAAGTCGAAGCGCTGCCGCAAATTGAGGAATTCCCCAAAGCCGAACGCCTGGCGATGGAACGCCAGCTTTTAGGTTTTTATTTAACTGACCACCCGATGGCCAGCGCCCTCACAAAGATGAGAGACAAAACCACACACCAGATATTTGAACTCTCCGCCGATATTCATGTCGGGAAAAAAGTTGTCCTTGCCGGAATTGTGACCAACATCCGCAAAGTCCTTACCAAGAAAAGCCAGAAAGAAATGGCGTTTGCAACACTCGAGGGAGAAACGGGCAAGATCGATATCGTCATTTTCCCGGGAACCTACGCCATGGTCCATGATAGTTTGATCGCCGACCAGGCGTTTTTGGTGAGCGGTTCTCTTGATCATCGGGACGACAATCTGACATTAATCGTGGAGAGCCTGAGGGGATCGTCGGATTTCATGGATGACAATCCGCAAGCGCTGTCTGAACCGGCCCAATATGCCATTGAAGTGCCGCGCGGCACGACCAGAGAAGTGCTGCAAAAGCTCGGAATGCTCCTCAAAACACATCAAGGTGAAAGCCGGGTCGCCCTCCTCTTGCCCAACGGCGGCGAGCACCCGAAAAAAATGACGCTTCCCTACGGAGTCGAGTTGACCAGCGAGCTTAAAGATTCTGTCGCCAAGCTCCTGCAATCATGAACGAAAACCAAGTGATCGTTTCGGGATCGATGCACCCGGAATTAGCCCGTAAATTATCAGAAAGCCTCAAAGTTCAACTGGCAAGCTGTGTCATCGGCAAATTCCCCAACGGGGAGCTGCGCGTCAGAATCCTGGATGATCTTGCAGGTAAGACGGTGATCCTGGTCCAATCGATGTCCGGAAGGCCGCAAACGGCCTTGATAGAGCTGATTCTATTGGCTGATGCCGCGAGACTCATGAAACCGAAACGGATGATCTGCGTCATCCCCTGGCTGGCGTACAGCCTGCAGGACAGGCAGTTTCAAAAAGGGGAACCGGTGTCAGCCGAAAGCATCGCCAAGTTGATCGATGGCCTGGACTTTGACCATCTTATTCTCATCGATCTTCACAGCAATCTGGTGCAGGGGTATTTCAAGACAAAGCGTACCGAGATCAAAGAGACGGATATATTCCTCCCGAATTTACAAACAGAAGCCTCGCAAAACTCGATCGCCATTGCTCCCGATTCAGGAGCCTTCAGACGGACGAATCTGTTTGCCGATGCACTGCACATCAGGCTGGTTGCCCTTGAAAAAAAACGCAACCTTGAAAGCGGAAAGATCGAGAGTTTGATGCTCAAAGGCAGTGTCATCGGCAAACAGTGTCTGATTTTTGACGATGTGATCATCACCGGCTCGACTCTGTCAAAAGCGGCCAAGCTCCTTAAGCAACGGGGGGCAGAAAGCGTTCGCGTGTTCTGCACCCATCCGATCTTTGCACCGGGAAGTCTGGGCAAGATCATGTCCGGCAACATCGATGAAATGACCGTTTCCGATACCGTACCGCTGCCGCCAAAATTAAAACTTCCCAGCCTGAAAATAGTCAGCTGTGTACCCGCTGTCGCCGACGATTTGAGATCAATAATGGCCTCGTTCGGGGATTGAGTACCGCTCCGAGATATTGACGCTTGAGGCTCGGGATGGTAGGCTACATCATGCACAGTTCTCCCCGCTTCATTTTTGTGATCGGCGGCGTATTGTCAGGCATCGGGAAGGGCATCACCACCGCCTCGATTGCCCTTCTCCTGAAGTCTTCCGGATTCAAAGTCACTGCCATCAAAATCGATCCCTATATTTCCATAGACGCGGGAACCATGCGTCCCGCCGAGCACGGGGAGGTCTTCGTTACCGACGACGGCGGGGAGATCGACCAGGATTTGGGACATTACGAACGCTTCCTCAACCAATCGCTCACCAAAGACCACAACATCACGACCGGTAAAGTCTTCGCTCAGGTGATCAAGAACGAGCGCCAGATGGTGTATAAGGGCAGAGATGCCTCGATGTTTCCCGATGTCATCAATGAGATCAAACGGATGCTTCTTGCTCCGATCAAAAACGAAGACATTGTGCTGGTTGAAATCGGCGGCACCACCGGAGATCTTGAAAACCAGCCGTTCCTGCATGCGGCCAGGGAACTGGGCAGGGAGTACCCGAGCGTCTACGTGCTGGTGTCCTATCTGCCTTTTCTCAAAAATGTCGGCGAGCTGAAAACCAAACCAACCCAGCACGCGGTGACCAATCTTCGCGAAAGCGGCATCTTTCCGGATTTCATCGTGACCAGGGGAGAAGTTCCCATTGACGAACCGCGGATCGAGACGTTAGCAGCGCGCTGTTTTATCGATAAAAACCACATCATCGACAATCCCGACGTTCCCAATATTTATGAAATTCCTCTGACACTCAACAAAGCCAAAATAGCTCAAAAGATATTGACGCTGTTTGATTTAAAACCCAAAAAGACGGACCTTGCGGAATGGACACGCTTCGTATCAGGGATGGAGGCCAAAGGAGAGGCCGTGCGCGTCGCCTTGGTCGGAAAGTACAGCAAACACGGTGGGGATTTTCATAAAGATGTCTATATCTCGGTTATCGAAGCCTTGACCCATGCCTCGTCATTCTTAAAACAGCCCCTCAAGATCATACCCATCGATTCGACGGAAGTTGAAAAGCACGGAACTATAATCATATCTCAAGCAAACCCGCAGGCCATCGTCGTGCCTCAGGGATGGGGCAGTAGGGGAGTGGAGGGAAAAATCGCGGCTGCCGGCTACGCCAGAGAAAAGAATCTTCCCTATTTGGGATTATGCTTCGGCATGCAGTTGGCAACTATCGAATTTTGCCGAAGCGTTGTAGGCCTCAAAAATGCCAATTCCCATGAGATTGACCCGAAGACGAAAGATCCGGTCATCCACATCATGCCGGAACAAAAGGAATATCTTGCCAAGCATCAGTACGGCGGCACAATTCGCCTGGGTGCTTGGCCATGCAAAGTGAAGCCGGGCTCACTCCTTCATGAGCTCTATACGACGTTCGGAAATGGGGAGAACATAATGCGCAAGAATCTGTTGAGCGAACGGCACAGGCATCGCTACGAGGTCAATAACTCGTATGTCAAAAGGATGGAGGAGAAGGGAATGATCATTTCCGGCATGAGCCCGGACAAAACATTGGTCGAGGCGATGGAACTACCGTCCGATCAGCATCCGTTTTTCCTGGGAACCCAGTTCCATCCGGAGTATAAATCACGTCCGCTCTCCCCTCACCCGATATTTTTGGGACTCCTGTCTAAAGCCAAAGAATTGCTTTAAGGCTTGAGGAGAGCGGTGTTATCTGGTAGAATGCGTTTCTTGTTGATATAAAAGTTTGAGTTTTTATGGCAAACAGCGGAAACATTTTAAACCAGGATGTTCACGTCGGCGATACAGTACGCGTCTCTCAACGCGTTCAGGAGGAAGGCAAAGAACGAACTCAGCTGTTTGAAGGCATCCTCATCGCCATCAAAGGCAGCGGCAGCGGAAAATCCTTCCGGGTGCGCAAGTTGAGTTCCGGAGGAATCGGCGTTGAGAAAATTTGGCCGGTCATCTCCCCGAACCTTACTAAGCTGGTTGTCGTCAAGCGTGGTTCCGTTGCCAGAGGCAAGCTGTATTATCTGCGCGATAGAATCGGAAAACTGGCAACCAGAATCAAACAATCGGACAAGGACAAAAAGCAAAGTGCGCAAAAAGCAGCTGGGAAAACTGGGTGAAGACCTTGCCCTTGCCTATCTTCTGCGCCGGGGTTATTCGTTGATTGACCGCAACTTCTCCTGCTCGTTCGGCGAAATCGATCTCATCATGAAAGACGGGAAAACGCTGGTCTTCGTCGAAGTCAAAACCAGGTGGAGCGGAAGCTACGGATCCGCCGTGGAAGCCGTGACCCGGCGCAAATTGCGCTCTATCATTAAAACTTCTCAAGTTTTTAAAAAGATCTTGAAAAACCTGCCCAAACTGGAGCGCGTCGACGTGGTCGCCGTTGACGCGCACATCCCGCAGAAGATGTCGGTCAAAGCTCACCTGGTCAACGTAACGGGATGATCGCAATCCGGTTGACAGGCAGTAGCGGCTCTAGTTGAATGAATTGGATATGGAACAGGCTCCATCGAATGATCTGAACAAGCTCTGCCGGCTGGTGAGATATTGGATTCTCGAATCGACCACCGAAGCCGGTTCGGGGCATCCGTCTTCCTCCCTTTCCGCCGTTGAACTCATGGTCGCGCTTTTTTTCGGCGGGATTTTACACGCTGATTTGAATGATCCCAAAAACCCCGCAAACGACAGGATTATATTTTCCAAAGGCCACGCCTCCCCGCTTCTCTACGCGCTCTACGCGGCGGCTGGGTTCATCGACGCCTATGCATTAAAGACTCTGCGGCAGTTCTCGAGCCCCCTGGAAGGCCATCCGACATCCCGTTTCTCCCAGATAGAAGCCGCGACCGGTTCGCTGGGACAGGGACTCTCCATCGGGCTCGGCATGGCCCTAAACGCCAAATATCTGGAAAAACTCAACTACAGGACCTATGTGCTCATGGGCGACGGCGAGCTCGCGGAAGGATCGGTTTGGGAGGCGGTTGGTTTGGCTTCCCATTACAAACTCGGGAACCTCACGGCCGTGGTTGACGTTAACCGAATGGGGCAAAGCGGAGAAACCATGCTCGGAAACAACATCGAAGCTTATGAAAGACGGTTTTCCGCTTTCGGCTGGAAAACGGCCGTGGTCAATGGGCACGATCTTTCCGAAATTATTGAGGCGTACAAGTTTGCCCGGGACCAAAGCCTGCCGACGGCAATCATCGCCAAGACGGTCAAGGGCAAAGGCGTACCGATAATGGAAGATCAATACGGATGGCACGGAAAGGTCCTGAGCAAGCAACAGTTCCGGGAAATCTCCACTGAATTTAAGGACCTTAACCTCTCTCTTCGCGGGAAAATGTTAATGCCGGAAATGAAAAAGGAATCAAACGTGCAGAAAAGTACGGGGGAAAAAGCATCCACATTCTCGTATAAGAAAGGCAATCAAGTTTCAACACGGGAAGCCTTCGGTTCCGCGTTGGTTCGACTTGCTGACGAGCATCCTAATCTCATTGTCCTTGATGCCGACGTAAAAAACTCGACCTTCACCGAGGATTTTGCGAAACGATTTCCCGAGCGCTTCTTTGAGATGTACATTGCCGAGCAAAACATGGTTTCAGCGGCTGTCGGTTTGAGTCTGAGGGAAAAAATTGTTTTCGTTTCAACCTTCGCCGCCTTCCTGACCAGGGCCTTTGACCAGATTCGCATGGCGCAGTATTCGCAGGTCAACTTGACGTTCGTCGGATCGCATACCGGCGTTTCCATCGGCGCCGACGGCCCGTCGCAAATGGGGCTTGAGGATATCGCCATGTTCCGGACAATCCACGGTTCCGTCGTCTTGTACCCGAGCGACGCGGTCTCCTGCGAAAAGTTGGTTGAGGAGGCAGTCAAAACCAAAGGCATTGTGTACCTGCGCACCACACGCTCCGCAACGCCGGTCATTTATCAAAATCAGGAATCCTTTCCCGTGGAAGGCAGTAAAACGCTTATAGCCGGTAACAGCGATCAATTGACCATCATCTCAGCCGGCATCACCCTGCACGAAGCCCTCAAAGCCCATGAACTGCTCAAAGCTCAAGATATTTCCACAAGGATCATCGATCTCTATTCGATAAAGCCTTTAGATACCCAGACACTGGTAAAAGCATCGCAGGAGACGAAAGCCCTTTTGGTCGTTGAAGACCACCATCCTGAAGGCGGGATAGCTGAAGCCGTCAGAAGCGCGCTGCATGCGAAAGCTGTACCCGTCTATTCGCTCTCTGTACGCAGAAAAGAGATGAGCGGAAAGAAGGAAGAGCTTCTGGACTATGAAGATATTTCCGCCGAGGATATTGTGAGAAAAGTCAAACTTATTTTGCAGCCTTAAAAAAAATAGTCAATGAAAATCTTTGCCAGCAAAGAAGTTCGAAAGAAAGAAATAAAAATCGTCCTGAAATTCTTTCCTGTTTTTTATCTTCTTGGCGTGGCCGTCTGGGTCGCTTACTTGGTTCTTACCTACTCCGGTGGAGAATGCTCGGGCTTCAACTGCGCCGGAACCAAGGCCATGCTGTCTGAAGTACTAAAAAATCCCCAGTTTTGGCTAATTGACGTGCCGTTCTGGCCTGTGCTGATCGCGCTGGAAGCGCTCACCAGAAATTGGGATGCTGCAACTCCATTCCTGGTCCAATAGGAAGTGATAGGATGGCTTCGATGAGCATCCGAAAAACGACGGTTGTGGGATTCGTAATCTTTCTCGCGATCCTTTTTCCCTTTGCAATGTCGCTGCGCGATATTATCTCAGCAAGCATCCCGTTCTGGTTTGATCCGGCCCGCGATCTTTTACTGGCACTCAGTAATTTAGACAAATTGACGCTTATCGGTCAGCCGACAGGCATCCAAGGGGTTTTCTACGGTCCGTATTGGATCTGGGCTTTAAGCCTCTCGCTTTTTATTTCAAAAGATCCCCGAATAGTCGTTTTTCTTGTCCAGGCCTTGCCGTATTTCACCCTTTTCCCTTGGCTCCTGTGGAAACTCTGCGCACCTCTTGGAAAACACGTCTTCGTCCTGCTGTGGCTCTTGTTTATCTTTTCGTACAGAACCTACACAACCTACCTCTGGAATCCGCATTTGGCGCCGCTCCTTCTGCTTGCACTGCTTTACCTTGTATCTAAAGTTCATCACCAAAAGAAGACAAGAGTATTGAGTTTCTTGAGCATAGGTTTTTTGATCGGTCTTATTGTAAATCTCAATATGGCATTCGGGGTTGCCGTCATGCTCTCTGTACTGCTCTTTGAATTGTTTTTCAAAGGGAACAAAAAAGTCATATTCATGCAGAAAGTAAAAACTGCAGGAAAGATTGCTCTGGGTGTGGTGATCTCCTTTATCCCCGCGCTCGTCTTTGAATTGCGCCACCAATTCCTGCAAACCAGGTCGATTCTCGCGGCATTTGCCGCGTTGAGCGGCAAAACTTTGCAGGGAGAAGTGATGGGATTTTCAATCCCGGAAAAAATAGGGTATTTCTTTACCTCGATAACCAGGATTTTACAATTCAAAGAGAGATTTACGATCTCCGTTTATCTGTTTTTATTAGCCGTATTGGTTTATTTATTCGTGCAGAAGAGATTGAGAGTCGGGAAAAACGAAAAACTTTTATTCTCACTTGTGATCACGATCATGGCTTCGGTTCTCGGGGTGTTTGTGGCCGCCAAAAATCCGGTTTGGCATTACCACTACATCGGCGTTGAAGTTCTTTTTCTCATCCTCCTTGGGTTTATCGCAAGCCGCTCAAGAATGGTAAAAATATTTCTTTCAATTTGGGTGGCTGTACTGCTGATGACAAACGTCAGGGGATTTATCCGAGCCTTCGGCGATAATCCTTTAGAGATTCCGGCGTCGCTGGCATCCAGGAAATCCATCGTGCAATCGATATACAACGATGCTGATGGAAGGCAATTTGCCTATCATGCCTACGATCCCGCCATCTACACCTATGATTACGATTACGTCTTTAAGTGGCTTGCCGAGTCTGAAGAACTTGCAGAGCCCACTAAGGCAAGCGGCCAAACCGGTCATGTTTACCTCATCATTCCTCAAGCTCCTTTGGAAATTCAAATGGACTTTATAAATTACAAAACCTCAAATGAGATATACTTTACGCTGAAATCATGGAAAGCAGCCGATAAAACAATGGTATTGAGAAGAGAGCTTCGTTAAAAGAATATATCAACTGCGTTACGGACAATATTTGTTTTTGCGAAATCCCGCTAGCTCTGCTTCTTTCTCGGAACAAAACCATTGGTCGCCCAGGTAAAGCTGAAGATCAGTGAGTTCATAATCCCGGCAATTCGGAGTATGGTAAACCTTTTCGGACCTCACATTGCCTTTGATATTGCATGATAGATTTTTTGGATTTTCCTTCTGCGTACACTTCGTGCTGTAAATCCCAATTTTATTCTTTTGGGCAAGATCATAGACATTTTTGAGATCTGCAGTTAATTTCCCATAACGGTTGTGAAAGAAGGCATATCCCTGAGAGATCATAAGCTCATTCACATAGCCGTCCTGCGTATAGACTTGGCTGTCAAGACGGTCGTAGCGATCCCGATAGAGAACCTTCAGGTATACGGGTTTATTGAGGATGAGCTTTTTCAAACCTTCCGTAGCTTCCTCGCCACCGCATAAGCCGACTTCCGGGGCTTCGGTTGATGCCAGGCGGATGATCTGATGTTCGGTAGTCTCAAAGGTATCTCCGTCGATTACACGCAGAACGGTGTATGCAGGTACCGGTACTGGAGCTCCTCTGCCGTTGGTGAACCACATGATTCCGATGGTAATTCCGGCAATTGCCGTGCTGATGAGGGCTTTTTTCAGCTTGGATGCTGATTTCTTTTTCTTACTCACAAGTCAATCGTATCAAAGTTTGGAAAGTATCATACGTCCATGATAAAATATATCCTGTGAAAGAAAGAGTTACGGGCCCGTAGCTCAGAGGTAGAGCGACAGCCTTTTAAGCTGTGCGTCGGAGGTTCGATTCCTCCCGGGCTCACCCTGGCCCCATCGTCTAACGGCTCAGGACATCAGGTTTTCATCCTGAAAATTCGGGTTCGATTCCCGGTGGGGTCACATTTGAAGTTTTTTGGTCCTATAACGCTTGAAATTGCATGGAATACCAGAGGTAACTTAGGAGTTCGATAAGAGTTCCCATCGAAAATGATACCTTCGGGGAAAACTGCGTTTAGGATTAGCTTCTTCTTTGCCAAACTACCCTTTTTGTATCTGGAATCTATAGTGGTTAGAAATTGTTTAGCAGAGTTCGATAAGGAATTTACGCTTAACTCAGTTTCTGATTCTTGTGACAACAACAAATTCAGTTCTTGAAACTCATGCTGCATTCTTTGATTTGTATGCTCGAACGCCTCCTTGGTGATGTCCTCATCCAGATAAGCCTCCAGAAGCCTTTTTTGGCGTATCTCAAGCTGTTGCAGCCTATTCTTTGCCGACCTCAGCTGGGATTCATGCCTCTGGATATCATCTTGTAGCTTCTCAAGCACTTGAGCTAAAAACAGCGTCGTCGCTTCTTCACTCGGTGTAATCTCTTTTAAGTAGTTTTGAAACCCTTCGTGTGTCGTTGCCAACTGAAATGACTTTGTTTCATGGATCCCGCAGGTGTGACGAAGCAAGTAGTAATCGAAATACTTGGACTGACCCCTGGACTTGCAAGCGGTGAATTTGCAGCCGCATTCTGCGAACAGATTCCCTCTAAGAGGAAATTCGGGATTGTCATTCAAGCGAATCCTGCCTCTGGATTTGGATTTACCTGTGAGGATATCTTGGACCTTCTTCCACAGCTTCATTGAGATCAAAGGCTCATGCTTTCCTGAATAATCAAAACCATCGAAAGGATTGTGAAGCAGACCGCAATAGTATTTGTTTGTGAGAATTTTATAGACTGTTTGTTTGCTGAATGAATACCGCTTGCCGTTCCTATCGATCACAACCTTTTGGTTCATGAGCCGCGCAATGTGCAAGAAAGTGTAGATTCCCCTGGAGTAGAGCTCAAATATGTCTTTGATATGCGGAGATAGAGACGCATCTTTTACCGCTGGAAGCAATGGTTCTCCAGGTTTTCTGATCGAGCAGTACCCCCATGTCAAACGCCAAGGCCAGAGCCCCTGACGTATTCTTTCGCTCATGCCGCTCACCGTATTTTCTCGCCGAATATCATTGTCGAGTTGATAAAAAGCAGCCAGCGAATTTTCTGTGAAACGCCCGATTGGCGTGGTGTCGATAGTTTCTGATGCTGAGCTCAATACGATCCCGTACTTTTCCAGCTCGTTCTTGATTTGGTAGTGTTGCTTCACGGAACGAGCGAAGCGCGAGAGCTTATAAACAACCAACACATCAAAATTATTGCGGTTCTTTTTTGAATACGAAACTAACTCATTCACGCGTTGTTGGTTGGTATACTTTGCCGATACCGCTTCCAGACGAATCACATCGACAATCTTCAAGTTTTGACGCTTGCAAAAGTCTTTACAGAACTGATCTTGAACTTCCAAAGACGTGTTGCCGATCTGCTTTTCGTCGGATATGCGGAGGTAGAGGACTGCTCGTTTACTGTTTAGGTCCATAATCTTTAACGGCCTGAGCGTGGATCCCAGACGAATCACTTCGCTGGTCGCTCAGGCCATCAAAAAAGTGGTTCGTGTTCTGGGATCCAATAACATTTTGCGCATGTTTCTTGTTCAAATGCAACTTTCGTTTGCATTCATCAACGAATACCTCAGCTAGTTTCCCAGTACACTCGATCAAATCTTGTATTTGCTGGTCTGTTAAATCCGTTTTTCCGAGAATGTTTCTCGCTTGCTGAATCGTCATCATTAAACCTAAGCTAAGAATCTCAAAAAATACCCCTAATTAGATAAAATCAAACGAAAAGAACCCCGACGAAAACACCCAGGACAATTCCCCACGCAAAATGTAGAATTGAATCGGCAGCGCACATTTCTCTCGGCACGAACAATCGGGATGAAATTCGCGTTGCCGCTTTTCTGATTTCAAACATTGGATCTTCACCTCCGATCAGTTCTTCGATTGTTTACTCTCTGTCGGCGGGGCTGTCAGGACCAGAATCTTCCCCGCTAAGATCAGGTTGTCGATTGCGTTATAGAACGTTGTTTCAAAGGACTGGTTCATTGCGGCAGCGACGGCAAGCTGAAAAACCTCTTTGTACGATTCGACATAAAAAGCCTGGGTTTGCTTCCAGAAAAACCCCTGTTGATCGGTCAATCTTTTACCGCACGTTTCGCACACCTTCATCGGAATATCCGAAAACTGTGTTGAGTGAACTCCTGGCATGATAAAACCGCAAAAGTGATATTCTTTTTTCAACACCTCATTGCACGACGCACAGCGTTTTGGGTCCGTATAAACTGGATTTCGCCCGAACATCCGCTGAAAAACAGACTCCATCGTTTCTCGGATAAACACGCTGTACCACTTTTCGTTCTGCGCTCGAATCTCATTAAGCTTCTTTGTCGCTTCTTCAACGAGCTTGGTTTTGGATTCGGTGTTATCTTGTTTCTTCTTCACTTTTCACCCCTCTTTCCGCTTTCACCTCTTGTTGATTAAATGCGTTTTTTAAAATGGTAATCAATTCTCTATAGAGCTTTTTAAATTCAGGTTTTGTTGATCTGATATATAGCCTTGTGTATGCCATGATCTCGTTCTCAAGCATTTCCCGACTAGGATTGATTGTTCTAAATGGTGACGGATATTCCTCATCCAGTTTTTCCCAAAATGCTTCGCTAATTGATATATTCCTTGCTTCTGATTCTCTTGTTACCTTTTGAAAGAAATCATGCATCTATTACCTCCACAAACTCTGTCGTATCTGGTTTGAATATCATTCGAGTTTCGATGCCCGCCATGCCGTTTCGGTTCTTCAGCAGATACAACTTTGTTTGAGTTTGACTTGTATTTTTGTCGTAATACCCAGGACGCAAAAGACCGAGAACAACATCCGCATCTTGCTCAATGGCTCCCGATTCTCTGAGGTCTGCTAACAATGGCCTTTTATCTTCACGAAGTTCAACCCGCCTGTTTAACTGGCAACCGACAATAATCGGGATATCAAGGGATCTAGCTATGCGCTTGATCCTGCCGCTGATGTATGCGATCCGTTGATTCTCGTTTATCGTTTTTTCAATTTTATCGGATAGCAGCTGGAGGTAGTCGATGACAATGAACCGCAGTTTGTTCTGTGCTTTGAGTCGATTTGCTGCGCTGAATATTTTTGCTGTATCATCTGCATGATTACTCAACATGAAGTCTTTCTCGTATAGTTTTGCCGTTGCTTCAAGTACCCGAGATCGATATTTCTCGAAGTGCAAATACCTACTTTGAAGGCCTGTTTTCGCTGAGAGCATCCGTTTCAGAACCTCATCAATCGTCATTTCCAAAGTAACGAATAAGCCATTCTGCCCAGCATCTAAGAAGTGAGAGAATAAGGAGATCATCAAGGCTGTTTTGCCCATGCTTGGCCGTCCTGCGACAACGTATACTTGGCCGTTTTGAAATCCGCCTATCGCTTTGTTGAGAGAAGGGAACTGTGACTGTATGCCAGTCTTGAAGGTATCTAACCGTTCTGCAAAACCTGAGAGAGCTACTTTTCCCGTAATGATCTCATTTGCACTTGCCACTTCTATCGAGAGAATCTTTGACAGCGCCCAATCGTAGGCGTTTGTTTTTTTCGATCTGCTCTCAAGCTCTTTTGCAAACTGGATGAGTTCGCGTTGTACCTTATGAGATGTGAGAGTATCGATCTTTTTTTCTGGATCATACGCTGGACTTACCTTCGTAATTTCCTCAAGTTCAAGGAGTAAATGACGATCTTCTTTGCCTTCATCCGCCAGTCGGAGAGCATCAACCTGTCCCTCAGCCTCCATAATTCGCTTGATCGCCGCCCAGATGTTCTGCCTTTCAGAGGTTGAGAAGTGTTTGGGAGAAAGACTCTCGTAATCATGGAAAGCTAACGAATCAGAAAGAATCCTATTAAGAACACGTCTTTCGTTAATTGGTGAGCTTGGGTTGTTCATTGGGAGTCCTCCTCGATTTTCAAATCTTCAATCGATACATATTCTTTCTTTTCATTCTTATCATTCTTGTTTGTGTTCCGTCTGTTGTCCGTCTGTTGTCCGTCTGTTGACTTGTCTGTTGTATTGTCGGATTGATATTTTTCATAGTTCACCAGAGTAATTATGGTTGTAATCTGTTGTTTCGTCTGTTGTTTTATTTTCGAATCATTTTCCAACCATTTTATAAAACGACTGACTTTACCTCTGGACCAACCCCAACGTTTTGACATTGTTAATTGACTCCACCCGATTTGCCCGCGTTCTAGCTTGACTTCAATTCCTCGAACCCAAAACGATCCCTTCTTATGGTTTGCCCCAATAATCAGATCAACCCAGGCCTGTGCTTTAGTAAATCTGTCAGACTTCCAAAGATCACTTTCAGCTAAACTTCGATATAATTTGATCCAACCTGTATGTTTGTCTGCAGTTTCTCTCATGAATGTATTGCTTTTCTTGCTAGCCATAGTTTTCTCCACCTCTTTTAGCCAAGCTCTTGAGCATCTTCACGTTGTCTGAAACATCTTTTGCAGATACCAACAACTTTCCGTTGATGTAATCGGAATACAACTTGCTGCAAACATCGAATGGCGAAAGATGAAACTCAAATCGATAGGGGTTTACTTGCTCATATCCGACAAGCTCGACCTTTCGAGTGGTTAGGGCGGCAGCGCTAAAACTGATATCGAGGGATTTGTAAGGAGTTTGATTATTGGATTTTTGCATTTTCGTTTATTGATTCTTGAGTAAATTCAGAAGTTCAAGCTACATGGTGATTAGCTACCTCCCTGATCGTTTCTACTCCTGAACCTTACCCAGGAGTCGGGGGACGCCTGGGGAAGATCCACGAGCTTCTGTAATCTGGAACTTTCTAATATTTCCTGTACAGAATGCCATCCGTTTACTTTCCTAACTTGTGACTTTTCTTCTTTTTTTTTCATAAAAAAACACCAAATTCCTTTCTTGGTGTTCTCCTTTAACCTCCATGGCCCCGTTTGACTTTCGACTCCGCAGGTATATAATGGCATCTAGATCCATCGTTGTCAAGCTGTAGTTCTATTACGACACCATTGTGTAGAAGGGAGGTATGATATGAAGATGATAAAAACCCACCAAAAACACAGCACACGCTGGTATGCAGTTGTTCCACATCTCAATCAATGGCAAAGATTCTTTTTTGAGAAGGGACTTCCCGAGCAAATGAAAGTTGAAGAAGTAGCGGCTCTGTTTATGGTCCATCCCGAAACGGTTCGTCGATGGGATACTGATGGTTTATTGATTTCTAAACGGACAGGGCCCCAACGTCCTAATCCAAAAAAGTCTGGTAAGAGCGATGGTAAGAATCGAGATCGGAGGTATTCAAGAGATAGCGTTTTAAAAGTTTTTGAGAAAGGTTTGTTTCAGAAGAAATGAAGCGTTGTTCCACTCGTTGACTAACCCCTCCCATCAACACCACTATCGTCCACTATCGTCAAGCATCACCCCTTATAATTCGCGTGATAACCCATAGCAGATGGGTTTTGAAAATACATCGCGTACTTCTGAGAGGGTTTATCCAATTTTGAGAATTTCTTCTGGGGGTGTATGGGTACCCCCTGTGCGGGTAAAAATACCGTCCATCCGTTTATAAGGAAGCGGGCTTGCTGGCTGCCTTCTTGAGTAAACACTACAAATTCTAGAGGTAACTAGAGGTATAAAGATGGCTTGGGGGGAGGCAGAAGCCGTTTGAGGGGGATTAGAGAGCCTGGTTACTTGAGATATTAGCTACCCAGCGTTTATTTCTTCTGCTCTCCGAATATCTTATAAAGCAAGAAAGTCGGCAGGCTGGGTAAAAGAATCACGAACAATACAGAAAGCATTTCATCGCGGCGGTTCACACTTTCTGTAGAAGCCATGCGGGAAATGAAGAACATGACGATGATGAACATGCTCCACAGGAAATAGACAAACAGAACTGCTTTTTGTTTCTTGTTCATTTCTTGTACTCCAGGCTTTTCAGATAGGCTTCGAGATCTTCTTCACGGACCCGCCACACTTTGCGGCTCCATTTTACCGCTTTCAGCTCTCCGCTGCGCAGCTTTCGGTACACGGTGCGGATCTCCACGTGCATCGCCTTTGCGATCTCTTTTGGTGTGTAATACTTCATTTTTAATCTCCTCTGGTATTTATTGTCCGCTATGTATAGTTAGTGGACTTGGAAGCTAGAAAGACACGAAACGTTCCGCTCCCTTTTTAATCCTGTCCAAACTGTGAATATAGATCATCGTTGTGTTGATGTTGGTGTGCCGCAGCATGTCTTTGACGCTCACCACATCGGCTCCGTTTCCTAGAGCGATGGTAGCGCATGTATGTCTCAGCGAGTGTGCTGATAGCTTCTCCGATACCAGTCCTGCTTTTCGCAGCTGGTTTTTGACAAGCCTTCTGATGCTTCTCGTGGTCAATCGCTTTTCTTTTGCTCGGTTACTGTGGCTTACGAACAACGGCTGGTCAGCTTTTGGATGCTTGCGGTCTTTCAAGTAATCCATGATCGGGTCGTAGGATTCGGGAGTGAGCAGAACAAAATCATCCTTCTCATCCCTGCCTTTTCCCCAAACCCGCAGGACGTTTTCACCAGATTCGGTCCCGATGTCTCCAACGTCAGCGCGGACGGCCTCAATCGTGCGGATGCCAGTCCGAACCAGCAGGTTGATGACAGCGAAATCCCTCAGCGAGGTGATCCCGTTTTCTTGTATGGTCCGCAGAAGCCGTTTCACTTGTGTTTTTGTGAGCGTATCTTTCAGGAAACCCCTGGGCCGCTTCATGCCCTTAATATCCTTCGCAACGTTGGGGTATGCCTTGATGCCTTCCAGGTAGGCGAAGAACCGACGGACCGCAACTAGATAGGCCGATACGGTCAGCGCAGCCAATCCTTCGGCTTGCAGGCTGGCTTTATAGTTGAGAATGTCCTCGCGCTGGGGAGAAGTGATCTTGTTTTTGACGATCCATTGCTCGAACCGTTCCAGCGCTTGCCTGTATCCGCTTTTGGTTTTTTGGGAAGTGTCCAAGCTGTGAATGAAATCGTCAACAAAGGTTCGCAGAGGGAGCTTTTGGAGTGCTGTTTCTTGTTTGACAGGGAGTTTCATGTGCATATAAATACACTATAGCACACTATATGCTATCTGTCAACACAATGGTGTAGCCTGCTATGAAGCTTCTTGCTGGTTGTTCGGAAGAACCTCGCCTTCCAAAATCCCGCCGAAGAACTGTTTGAGATCCGATGCTTTCGCTTCTATTTCCTTCATGGGCGTGCTGTTGATGTCAATGCGCAGGTAATTCCAGACGTTAGAGGTTCGGTCTTGGCCTTTTTCCTGGGCCCGAATCTGCAAATCAAGCAGCTCTTGTATCGTTTTGTTTAAGAGTTCGGGAGAAATGTCTTTACCTGGAAGCTGTGAAGCACCCTGGTGAATGATGTCTTTTTTAATCCCAACCAGCTCATTCGTGTCAAGATTTGCCCGCTTCAGGGCTTTTTGAAGCTGCCTCTGCACATCGGGGTGTTTGATGAGCCGATTCCCGTAAGATCGCGCGGAAGTCCTTTTCTTCATATTCGGGTAGCTTTGTAAAATAGATTCCGTCAAATTCCCCGTGGCCAGATACGCTTTGACAAACTTGGCAACCTTTACTTCAGGAATCCTGCCCATCTTTCGTAACGGTTTTGGACCGCTGAGAGATAACCCATTGCTCACGGTCTGATCCGCTGCTTTCAGCTTTCTTGGTCTTTGATCTTCCTGTGTTGCTTCTTTCATGGGTAAATCTTCCATGTAGTCCTTGAGTTGTTGCATAGGGTATACCCTCTTTTTGCCCTCAGAAGCCGTTTAACAGCCTCTACAGCACCTCTGGCATGTACATTTCACCGCTCTAGGAACTCGCTCCTCTCCGCACCGATCCGATTGCCGCCCCTTGTGCTTGCCGATTCTTCTTCCCCTAAGCCCCGAATCCAGTCAAACAGCCGAGGTGCAGTAACGCTTGCCAATGGTACCTGGTTGGCTCTGAACAACTGCTCCATAACATTGACTGGCTTTCCCGAAGTGAGTGCTGCAAGCACATCCACAGGCGGTTTGTAACCACCGAGAAGGTAAGAAGTGGTGTAGTACGGGTTCTTGATGGGATTGACCAGCTCGAACGGCGTTCCTGGTCCGTACCGATAGCCGAGCGAATACCATTCCGCGAGATCTTTCGGCTGTTCCCTGCCTGTTACCACGTTGCGCAACAAGCCCATCGGGATCCCCGTCATCGGTGCGATCAGAGCGAGATAGGCAATCTGTCGGTGTGTTGGCGCGTCTTTCAGAAGCCGCATCTGTTCGAGCAAATACTGGTGAAAGATCCAGGCAACTTGGCCTTTCGGAGTGCTGGCAAACTTCGGGCGTTCCCCGACCATTGGCGTGAACTGCATTTGCCGCACGCCTTCGATGACCCCGATTGCGTATTCTTCAGGCGGTAGTTCCCCTTTCTTCAACGCTTCTTTGAGCACAGCGTCATCGATGAACATTCCCAGCTTTTGCAGACGTGTTCGGGCAGCCGCATTCTGCGGATCGTTTTTGAGAACATTCCAGTACCGTCCTATTATTCCGTCGCTAGCCGCCGCTGCCCGAGCCACATTCCGTTTTTCGCTTCCTTCAAAGCCGATTGCTTTCATCCACTTGCCAGCAAAAGATTGGGCTTGAACCTTATCACCGACACGCATTCCAGAAAGGTTTTCAAGGCCCAGCTCTTTGACGATCTTACCGCCGTCTTTCGTCATCACATCTTTGAGGCCTCTTGTGCCTTCCATGAGCCAAGCGTTGACATGGCCCTGGGTCTCATTCGCCATTGTGGTCAGCGGGTTTAACTTGGAAACGATCATCGAATCGCGCAGATAGCGGTTCACGCCAGCGATTTCATCAAAGGTGTAGGTTTTGCCAGCCACACGGTCAAAATAATCCTGAGCTAAGTTGCGATATTTCTCCTGCTGGGGGACTGTCGTTCCTTCCTCTGCGGCTCGGTTGATCAAGCTCCTGGCCGTCTGTTCTTCTTTCCCAAACTCTTGGATGATCCCGTAGCGCCTGGCTGCTTGCTTTTGGTATTCGGTGATCGCGTTGAAATCCCGATACTCACCAGGAATATCATCAAGCACCCGTTCATATTCAAAGAAAGACTTCCGTTTTCCCCCAGCCAGCATTTGTCGGACATCCAACGGATCCATCGCCAGCTTTTCTGCAAGATCATTGACGAGCTTGTTCAAGTCTGTCGGGAGTTCGCCTTTTTTAAGCAACTGCTGGATCCCGAATTGATTGAACCTCCTCGGGGCGTAGCTGGGTATCTTTTCAACCTTCGTTAAGTCTCCCCATTTGTCAAACATTTCTTGGTAGACAGGAACCGCCTTTGCCACTTTCTCATTAAACGGCTGGGCTTTGCCTTCCAAGGAATAGATCAGACTTTTTTTCTCATCTAAGGTAAATTTGTCATAGCCGGTGGCTTTATTCAGCTTGGTGAATTCCCCGCGCGCTATCATCTGCCTTGCCTGGGCTCTCCTGCCCCTGGTCACCAGCTCCGCACCGCTTGGCCCGATGCTTTTTACTTGCTCGCTCTCTTTGAAGATAGGGATTTCCCGTTTGATGCGGCCTCGTGTTTCTTCACCAACAAACCTGTCCATTATTCGGCTAAAAAGGTTTTTCCCTGCCGCTGGTTCTGAAAGGGTTGGCTTTGTTTCTTCCCTGAGAAACGCTGGGGTTTCAATCTCTTTCGGCTTGCCAATTTCCGTTGCAGCTTGCGGGATCCCCACTTTCGGTTTTACCTGAGATCTCAAACCCAAGTTCGCGAGAATGGCTGAACCGCTGGGAACGAGCGTTGAGACAAGCGGCCCTGCACCCATTGCTTGTAACTCACGTTTTTGCAGATCAAGGCTTTTAATCGGTCCGATCCGCTCTGGGATCACCCCTGGCTTTCCGAGCATCTCGAAGCCTGTTTTCGGGGCTTGCAAGAGTGTACCGCCAACCCCTTGAGCGATAAATTCAGGGATCCCAGCAAGCCATTTCAAACCACCGAGTGTCCCAGCTTTCGCAACTTGAGCGCTGCCTAAAATCCTGTCCTTTAAGCTGCTGAGATTTCTGATTTCTTCTTGTTTCTTCTTTTCCTCCAAGGCTTCGGCTAAACCAGGAAAGAGCCCAAGGAGTAGGCTTTTTACTATTCCTGGGTCTTGCTCGGAAAATGCCGCTGGTCTTTGATACATGTTCGGTGAAGGAATCGTTGAAGTAATTCCTGACGTTGGTGAAGGGGTCGGTGAAGGCTGTGGAATCAGCGAATATTCTGGTTTACGTTTTCCTTGTTCATCGAAGATTCTGCCCATATCATGTTAGTTTAGAGAATACCCCAGAGATTTTTCCAGGTTTTCGGTTCTTCTTGCGTTGGCTGTGCAGGCGTCCTACTCTCTGCTGGAGGGATGATGTTATATCTGCTGTAGAGGTCCCATTCCGATTCTTTCGCTGGTCCATAGGGTGATAGCACGTTATATTGCTGTAGGATTTCCGAAGTTGTCAGATCATCCGAATAGGCTTGCATAACTTGCTGTAATGTTGCACCTACCCGAATGTCAGAACGCAGATCGTCAACAGTTTGCGATTTCTTCTCCGATTCGGTTTGCTTCGTACCTCCTGTGAGTTTTTTCAACTGCGCTTCAAGGTCAAACTGCCGTGCTGATTCGGAAAGCTGTTCCCGATCAACAGCTATTCCTTCAAGTCCGAGGAGCTTATTCAAGGCATTGGTCGCTTCAAACTGCGCTGCCTGCTGAGCAAGAGACCGCTGTTCAAGCTCAATGTTCGCAATCCCAAGACCCTTTTGCAGACCAAAAGATTGCTGGGTCTGCCGCATCTGTTCTTCTGTCACAAATTGATTCAAGAGGTCATTTACAAACTGACCGAGAATTTCTGCGGCTGATAGCTGACGTTGACCCTGTGCTGTATACGCACGAGTACCAGCCCCGATGAGGTCTGCCATCGTTCCAGTTTGCGACTGGATGAGATCATTCAAGCTAATCATGGGGACCATCGAAGCCGCTCTAGTACCTGCTAAGATCGATTGCTGTTGATTCGGTGAAAGGATTGGTCCGCCACCTTGCACCATGCTGGCAAGGTCTACACGCTTTTGTGGAACCGCAGTTAAGAAGTTTTGAGCAGCTCCCTCAAACTGACCGTGGAGCGGGGATTCCTGAAACCGTTCGGCTACCGCAGATCTCAGCGCATCGGGGAGTTCCGTCGCGTTAGCCGCTGTTTGTGCAGCTGTTTGGGAGGCTGTATACGCTGCTGTTTTCGCTTGCTGGTATTCAGGCCGAGCAAACGGGCTTTGTAACGCTTGGTTTTCTCCTACTGGATCTACACTTGGCATGAGATTTTCCCTCCTTTTTCAGATCTGACTATAAAAAAAAGACGCTTTCCTCAGCTCATCGCTGAGTATGGCGTCCCCCTTTTTTTATTCACCTTCCTGGTCTGAATTTATTCTATCAACAAATTTCCTGATTCACAATAGTCGTCCTGTTTCTCTCAAGTTTCAGAGAAATTGATAGTTCAGATTTGAGAATGTTTCAAGCTCTGTTATGATAAGTTCGAAGTTTTTCGTCTTGGGGTCACTATTACTAATTTTTAGGAGCTAATTTGCTAGCACAAACGGTAAAAATTATCCTGTCGCCATTTAATCCCAATATTGAAGTAGTTGGACCTATGGTTTTTGATGTTAGATCTCCCTACAGTGATAAATCAGTGACGTTAGTTGTAAATCCAAATATCATACAATATGAGGATAAGCCCTTAAGTCCTTATGGTGTAAAAATAAGACAATCAATGGCATCACAAAACACCGATCAGACTCGTATTATTCATCTTGATATTAAATCTAATACTGAGGAAGTTATATACTTTAAAGAAAATAAATATAAAGTGAAATTATTAAATATCGGAAATGAAAATATACAAGGACAAAATTTTCCCTTCTTTGAGTTTTACGTAGAAGAATTATAGTAATCCTTTCAGTTTTTAATGAAAATATTCTTCATGTAATCAAATAAATTTCAATATAAAAGAGTTTTTTCTGATCGACTTCGCAGACTAGTTCGATTCCCCTGTAATCTTAACCTAAAGAAATAGAAAGATAGTTTAAAGACATAAAACAATATATATGTTGCCCGAGATGTTAGTAACAGACTTCACTGTAAAAATCGGCCAATTGGAAGTGGATGTGAGAAATAAATTGGCACAAAAACCTGATGGCGGAACGGTCAGTTTGACGGATGCTGATTTGGAAATATTGTTTGCGCTTTCAGTGACCGGAGAAACGATGAAAAACGCTGAACAACTTTCGTGGCTATGCAGCAATTTGAAAGATTCTTCAGATCCCAACGATGTAAGCTACATAGATGCAAATGCCATAAGAGTTCGAATTCACGAATTACGATCCAGGCTAGGTGATGATCCGGATGCGCCTCAATTTATCAAAACGTTTAAAGGATTCGGCTACAGATTGGTCTTTAAAGAGAATGGAGATGTCTAATCTTTCTTCATAGAACTTTTTTGCCATCAGAGCTTCAATAGCTTCTCCTCTGCTGCATGTTAAAATACTTCTGTCATGGGAAAAGCAAACAAAAAAACACGAAAAGCAACGGTTGTTGATAAAGCCTTCGCCGCCTGGCTCAAGTACGATCCGTTGGTCTCGGCTATCGTCAAAAACGACGATAACACGCGCAGGGACGTCATGCTCAACATCCTCGGCACGCAAGCGGCAATGCGCCACTTCGGCAAATTCCCTCCCCGTAAAGCCTATGAAGGACCGATTTTCCCCGATCTTGTCAGAAGAGAAGTGGAAGCCTCAATCGACGATCAGGCAAAACGGACCCGGCTGATTAAAACCCTGATCCGCTGGGCAACCGATCCCCAAGTGAACAACCGCTATATCAGAAGCCATCTGACGCGCATCCAGATCGTGAGGAGCCTCTTGGGGCAGGTATTCTTCAACGCGACAAAGAGTCAGGAAGACCTCCTGCTTAAGGGTTTAAAATTCATGATTGCCAAGAAAATGACGGTCATCGGCGAACTGGGAGAACAATCAGCCGACGTCCATGACGTTCTGCTTGAGCGCATCAGCGAAATCCTCATTCATAACCAAAAAGTGATCATCAAAAAAGCCGTTTCTGAGGCGGAGGAAAAAATGCGCGTTCATTTAATGCGCCAAATCCAGGAAATGCGGGGAGAAAAACACCCGTCGTCTTTTGTAAGTTCTGACCTGAAAAACAAAGTTCGCTTTATTGTCAAAGAAAAATTTCCCTTGAGCCCTGAAGCGGTCCGGCATCTTGAGGATATGCTTGAATTTTACTTGAACCAAGACAAGTGGCCGTATTTGTCAGAGCTCGCGCTGAACGCTCAGGAGAAAATCCTGGAATTGAGAAAACCGCTTACCTTGACAGCAAGAGACTCATCAAGCTAGAATAGAAACGCATTTCATGGCGAAAATACACGTCTCCATATCGGCAGAGCCGATTTTTCATTTGGGAAACGTTGAGGTGACCAACTCAATGTTGACCGGAGTCGCCGTCTCCGTTTTGCTCGTCTCCTTCGCCTATTGGCTGCATAAAAAACTCAGTGACAAGAAGAAAATCTCATCGGTGCAAAATGTCGCGGAGATGGCAATTGAGGGTTTTTACTCCCTCATGGTGTCGGTCGCCGGTGAAGAAAAAACCAAACGCTTTTATCCCGTGATCGCCACGCTCTTTTTCTATATCCTTTTCTCAAACTGGCTGGAGCTTCTTCCCGGCGTCGGAACGATCGGCTTAAACGTCATGCACAATGGGGTGGAGTCGTTCGCGCCATTGGTCCGGCCTCCGTCGGCAGATCTTAATTCGACGCTCGGCTTGGCGCTCTTTTCAGTGATCGGCTCGCAAGTCGTCGGGCTCAAGTACCTCAACTTGAGCTACCTCAAACGCTTTTTTGACTTTTCCGGTCCGGGGAAATTCATCCTCGGGCTTTTGGAATTTACTTCCGAACTTTCAAGAATCATCTCATTTGCCTTCCGATTATTCGGCAATATTTTTGCCGGAGAGGTGCTCTTGGCGGTGAGTTTGACGCTTTTGCCACTGCTGGCCCCGATTCCGTTTTTAGGACTTGAAATATTTGTCGGCGCGATCCAAGCGCTGGTGTTTGCCATCCTGACGCTTGTCTTTTGGCAGATGGCATCGACACCGCACGGTGAAGAAAATGCTTAATGCACGATGTTGATTGGGGGTGAAAAGAAGTGACAGAAAATTTTGTGGTTGGATTTACGATCGCTGTCGGGGGCATGGGCCCGGCAATCGCCATCGGACTGATCGTCGCCAAGGCTTTGGAATCGTTGGGAAGAAATCCCGAAGCGGCGGCCAGAGTACAAACGGTAATGATTCTCGGAATTGCTTTTGCCGAAGCCATTGCCATTTATTCATTGGTCATCGCCCTTATATTGAAATTCACCTAATACTACAAGAAAGGAGGAGAACAAAAAGACATGAATATCAATATCATCCAAGTCATATTCCAGATTGTGAATTTTACGATCTTATTATTTTTACTGCGCAAGTACTTGTACAGGCCCATCCTGAAAATCCTTGAAAGCAGGTCTAAAAAGATCCATGATGGGCTGGAAGCCGCTGAGAAAAGCATTGAAGAGCGCGAAAAACTTGAACGGGAGAAGAGAAAGATTCTTCTTGAGGCGGAAAAAAGCGCCGCCGAGATCCTGGAAGGAGCCCGTTTAAGAGCGCAGAAGTTTGAAAAAACGCTGTCGGAAAAAGCCGATGAAGAAATGCAGAAGAAGCTACAGAGAGCAGACCGTTTGGTGGCTACACGGCAAAAACAGATGGAGACGAATTTGCAGAAGCGTTTTTCCCAAGCAGTGGTGGCGACAACCGAGAGCTTGCTCAAAGACGCACTGGACCCGAAACAGCAGAGGGCAATTCTGGGAAAGCAGATACAGCAATTAAAAAAGGTTTCGTTTTCCTGAAAGGCTCCCAATTGATTTTATGAAGGGAAAAGCCATTGATAGCGAAACGATCAAAGCCCACGTGGTGACGGCTGTCGCGCTATTGCCGAAAGAAAAACTCCTGCTCAAGCAGATCCTTGAGGAAAAAAGCGGCAGTACAATCGTACTGAAGACGAAAGTCGACGCATCTTTGATCGCGGGCCTCTACGTGCGCATCGAAGATAAAGTGTTTGACGCGACCATTAAGTCGAGACTTGAACGCTTAAAGGAGAAGCTCCTGACATGAAGCAGGCAAAAACCCACGAATCCGGGGATACCTTTGTTGAATCACTGCTTGCAGCGATAAAAAAGACTGAAGCCGAATCTTCCCAGCCCGGCACGGAGAGCGTGGGAATCGTGGAGCAGGCCGGTGACGGGATCGCCTATGTCAAAGGACTTTCACACGCCATGTACAATGAACTGCTCCTCTTCCCCAGAAATACACTTGGCTTGGCGCTGAATCTTGAAAAAGACCATATCGGCTGCGTCGTCCTGGGTAACAGCCAGCATATCAAGGAAGGAGACGTGGTCCGCTCGACGGGAAATCTTTTGCAAATTCCCGTGGGCAATGAGTATATCGGCCGCGTTATCGATCCCTTAGGCAGGCCGCTTGACGGAAAACCGGCTCCCAAATCGCAGGAATTCTATCCTTTGGAGCGCATCGCTCCGGGAGTTGTAGAGCGCGAACCTGTTTCTACGCCGCTTCAGACCGGCATCAAAGCCATCGACAGCATGATCCCCATCGGCCGCGGCCAGAGGGAGTTGATCATCGGAGACCGGGGAACCGGAAAATCGTCGCTGGCCATCACTTCGGTGATCAATCAGAAAAATACCGACGTAGTCTGCATCTACGTGACCATCGGCCAAAAAGGCGCCTTTGTCGCCAAATTGCTCTCCATCTTCGAACTCTACGGCGCCATGGACCATACGATTATCGTTTCCGCCCCCGCGTCTGATGCCGCGACGCTGCAATACATCGCTCCCTATGCCGGTTGCGCCTTGGGCGAGTACTTTGCCTACAACGGTAGGGACGCACTGATTATCTATGACGATCTCACCAAGCACGCCTGGGCATACCGCGAGCTCTCGCTCCTTTTGCGCCGGCCATCAGGCAGGGAAGCCTACCCGGGAGACATTTTCTATCTCCATTCCCGTTTGCTGGAGCGCTCGATCAAATTAAACAAAACCATGGGCGGCGGCTCGTTGACGGCGCTGCCCATCATCGAAACCCAAGCCGGAGACCTTTCATCCTATATCCCGACCAACATCATCTCGATTACCGACGGCCAGATTTATCTGGAAACCGACCTCTTTCACGCCGGAGTCAAACCGGCAATTAACGTCGGACTGTCAGTTTCCCGCGTCGGCGGTGCCGCCCAAGTCAAAGCCATGAAGAAAGTCGCCGGAAAGCTTCGTATCAACCTTGCCCAATACCGGGAGCTTGCCGCTTTTGCCCAGTTTGCGTCCGATTTGGACCAGCAAACCCAGCGCCAGCTTGAACGCGGGACCCGAATCACGGAAATTTTAAAACAGGGATGGGAAGACCCCGTTCCGGTTGAAGAACAGATTATCGTCATTTGGGCTGCCACCAACGGCTATACCGATCCGATTAAAAAAGAGGCTATCAAACAATGGGAGACCGGGTTTCTTCAGTACGTCCACACGACCTATCCCAGGGTCCTGGAGGAACTCAGAAAGACCAAGGAACTATCGCAAGATCTTGAAGCGGAACTCAAAAAAGCCTGCCTCACGTTTAATGACATCAATACCCAAATGCAGGTTGAATCGGAGGAGTAAGCGAGCATGGCTACGTCGGTAAAAACAGTTAAAAGAAGAATCCGTTCGGCGAAAAACATCAAGCAGATCACCAAGGCGATGGAGATGGTTTCCGCCTCAAAAATGCGCCGTGCCCAGGAGAAAGCCTTGACGGCGCGCCCTTATTCGCAAAAGATACGGGAAATCCTCTCTGATCTTTCCGGACAGGTGGACACCAAAAGACATCCGATGCTCAGCCAGCCAAAATCAGAGAAAGGTGTAGTCGGTGTGATCATAGCCTCCTCCGATCGGGGACTCTGCGGCGCCCTGAACACCAACCTCTTTCGCTCACTTGAGGAATTCAAAACCATGGTGGGCCGCGAGCGTCCGGAGGAAATTCTTGACTTCGAATTCATCACGGTCGGCAAAAAAGCCCGGGAATACGTTCTTCAGACGGGCCAAATGCTGCACGCCGAGTTTACCAATTTTCCCGAGCGCCCCCATTTCGACGACGTCCTTCCCATCGCCAGATTGGCCATAGATGGATTCATGTCCGGTAAATTCAGGGAAATCTTCCTGCTCTACACGGCGTTCATCACGACCCTGCAGCAGGAGGTTAATTTTTATAGGCTTTTGCCTATTGAATCAAGAAAGATCAGTTCTTCCGGCCAACAACTGCCGAAAAAGCCCTACCGCGAATATATCTTTGAGCCCGGAGTTGAAGAAGTGATCGACGCGCTCCTGCCCCACTACATCGAAATCCAAGTCTTCCAGACGATTTTGGAAGCGCTGGCCTCGGAGCACAGCGCCCGCATGGTCTCGATGCGAAACGCCAGCGACAACGCCACTGAAATCATCGCGGATTTGACCCTCCTCCATAATAAGCAGCGCCAGCAGGCGATTACCAATGAGATCTCGGACCTCATCACGTCCCGCATGGCCGTGACCCAGGAGGAGTAGAACGAATGAAGATTTAAGATTTAAGATTCAAGATTTAAGAATGAAGAATGAAACATTAAACTTTAAACATTAAACATTAAATATTAAATATATGAAAGTCAAAGATTTGATGAGCAGAAACGCGGTAACCGCCGGAGCGGAAACACCCTTTGAGAAAATCTGGGAACTCATTTTCGAAAAACGGGTAAGCGTCATACCCATCGTCGGCAAACTGAACGTCCTCATGGGTATTATTTCCGAGGAAGATCTCATCGAAAAGCTCTACCCGTCCTACGCCGATTACCTGTTTGATCCGCAGTCCAGGGATTTTGAGAAGATGGAAGACAAAATCGCCGACGTTTCCGGCCTCAAAGCCAAGCACCTGATGAGCAAAAACGTCTACACCACGACCGAGGAGGCCCCGATCATGAAAGCGGCTTCCTCCATGCTCGTCTATAAAGTAAGCTGCCTTCCGGTGGTCAAGGAAAAAGGCAGGAATAAATATGTCGTCGGAATAATCTGCAAAGGGGATATTTTCTCGCAACTGTTTACCAAAAAGCTTGGGAAAAAACTGGGGAGGAAGGCATCATGAACCAGGGCAGTATCGTACGCATCATCGGTCCGGTCGTGGACGTCGCCTTTGAAGACAAGCTTCCCGAGATCTACAGCGCGCTCTCGCTCACGCAAAAGTCCTCAACAAAGCTCATCTTTGAAGTGCAGCAGCACATCGGAGATCATGAGGTGCGGGCCATCGCCTTGGGTTCGACCGACGGCCTCACCAGAGGAACGAGCGTCACTGACACGGAGAGCCCCATCCAAATACCGGTTGGCAGTGCCACACTTGGGAGACTGTTCAATGTCATCGGAGACCCGATTGACGGAAAAGGCAAAGTCAAAGCCACCCAGTTCCGCCCGATTCACAATCCGCCGCCCAAAATCATTGATTTGCGGACCAAGCCGCAGATGCTGGAGACAGGCATCAAAGTCATCGATTTAATCGCGCCGTTCACCAAAGGCGGCAAAGTCGCGGCCTTCGGAGGCGCGGGAGTCGGCAAAACGGTGATCATCATGGAACTCATCCGCAATATCGCCATCGAGTACGAAGGCCATTCTGTCTTCGCCGGCGTCGGAGAACGTACCAGGGAGGGGAATGAACTCTATCTGCAGATGAAGGAAGCCGGGGTTTTGAAGAATACGGTCATGGCCTTCGGTCAAATGAATGAACCACCCGGCAACCGGCTGCGCGTGGCGTTGACCGGACTGTCTTTTGCCGAATATTTCCGCGATGAGAAAGGCGAAGATGTTCTCCTGTTCATTGATAATATATTTCGCTTTTCCCAGGCTGGATCGGAAGTTTCGGCGCTTTTGGGACGCATTCCTTCAGCCGTCGGATATCAGCCCACCCTTGCATCAGAAATGGCCGCACTTCAGGAAAGGATCGCATCGACGAAATCCGGTTCGATCACGTCATTCCAGGCCGTCTACGTTCCCGCCGATGACTATACCGATCCGGCCCCGGCGACCACCTTCGCCCACTTGGATTCCACCTTAACGCTTGAACGATCGTTGTCCGAGCAGGCGCTTTTCCCGGCAATCGATCCGTTGACTTCGACATCAAACATCCTGACTCCCGAAAATGTCGGCAAAGATCACTTTGACACCGCTCGCGCCGTGCAGAAAGTCCTGCAGCGCTATAAGGACCTGCAGGACATCATCGCCATTCTCGGCATCGACGAACTCTCCGATGAAGACAAGCTGGTGGTTGCACGGGCCAGGAGAATCCAGCGCTTCCTGACGCAGCCGTTTTTCGTCGCCGAAACCTTCACCGCGACGCCGGGAAAATACGTTTCGGTCAAAGAGACCGTCCGCGGCTTCAAAGAGATTTTGGAAGGCAAGCACGACGCGCTTCCGGAACAGGCTTTCTATATGATCGGCTCCATCGATGAGGCAGGCAAAAAAGCCAAAGAGCTCTAATGAAAGGTAACCCATGAAGCTTTTTGATCTCGAAGTCATCACCCAGGAAACCGTGATGTACCACGATACCGCCGAATCGGTGACGGCGCCGGCGAGCGAAGGGGAAGTCACAATACTGGCCCATCACGCCCCCTTCTTTTCCAAGGTTAACCCCGGTCAAATCACCGTCCGCAAGGCCGGAGAAAAGTTTGAATTTTTAATCGGCGAGGGATTCATCGACGTTTCTTCGCAGAACCATGTCAGCATTTTGGTCGACAGCGCCACGAGGGTGGACCAGATTGACATGAGGAAGGCCGAAGAGGCAAAACAGCGAGCCGAGGAACTCCTCAATCAGAAAGATAAATATTCCAAAACCGAAATTATGCGCGCCGAATCATCTCTCAAAAAAGCGGTGCTGGAGCTCAAAGTCTCAAGATCTCGCCGCCGCCGCCCGCAGACGTTTTCTCCGCAATCACGCACGTGATAAAATCTCTCTTGTGCGCATACTAGGAATTGATCCGGGAATCGAGAGGACCGGCTGGGCAGTTATTGATGCCTCACGCGGCGCTTCCAAAGCCCTGGCCTATGACTGCATCATGACTGGTCGCGGTCTTCCTTTGGAGACAAGGTTGGTAACGATCTTCACCAGCCTTCGCAGGATCATAAAAACCCACAAACCCCGGCAGTCAGCGATTGAAAAATTGTATTTCAGCGCCAATGTTAAAACCGCTTTGACTGTGGGACATGCCAGAGGCGTTGTCCTTCTGGCTCTGGCCTTGGAAAATCTTCCCGTCTTCCATTACAATCCGCTGGAAATAAAATTAGCCGTTTCCGGGTATGGGCGAGCCGACAAATCCCAAGTGAAAAAGATGGTGAACTTTCTGCTACACTTAGACGCGCAGATTAAGATTGATGATGTTTCAGACGCACTCGCTGTGGCATTGACCCACGCGGCGATCAAAAAACCCGAATGATAGCGACAATCCGAGGCAAAGTGACCGACAGGGCGAAAAACAGCCTGATCATCGAAGTGGGAGGCTTGGGTTTTCGCGTGGCAGTCCCATTAAAGACGCTTGAGAAATACGGAAAGCAGGGATTAGTTGCGAGCCTCTTCACCCATACCTATATCCGTCAGGACCAGCTGGCGCTCTATGGATTTGAGTCCATGGAGGAACTGCAGCTCTTTGAACAGCTCATGACGGTTTCCGGCATCGGTGCTAAGTTGTCGCTCACAGTGTGTTCCTCCGGATCTCCGGATGAAATCCGTTCTGCTGTTGCCAATTCCGACGTCTCATTCTTTGAAAGCATCTCGGGTATCGGCAAAAAAAGCGCCAGAAGGATCGTGGTTGACCTGAAGAGCCTGTTCGGCGACGAGCGCGAAATTGATTTTGAAAAGGGGAATCTCCCTTCCTACGCTGAAGCCATCGAAGCCCTGAAGCATTTCGGATTCTCGAGAAGGGAAGCCCAGGAGGCGATCCGTTCCCTCGGCAACGCCGCTTCCTTAACCAGCGGGGAATTGGTGAAACAGGCGCTCAAGCAGCTTGGCTCATGATCCATGAAAACTAAAAAAACAGAGAAAGAACCGGAATTGAGGGATATGGCCCTGCGCCCCAAGAAATTGGGCGATTTCGTGGGACAGGAAAAAATCAAAAAGAAACTCCTGACCTTTCTTCAGGCTGCCAAACAGAGAAAAGAACCCATTGAACATATTCTCTTTTACGGTCCTCCCGGTCTTGGCAAAACGACCTTGGCCCATGTCATCGCCAATGAAATCGGCAGCCAGATACGCATCACCTCCGGTCCGGCGATTGAGCGTTCCGGCGATTTGGCTTCGATCCTCACCAATCTTGAGGATTACGACATCCTGTTCATTGATGAAATCCACCGCCTGAGTAAACCGGTTGAAGAAACGCTCTATCCCGCAATGGAGGAGTACCACCTCGACGTCATCTTGGGCAAGGGCCCGTCCGCGCGTTCGCTTCGACTGGACCTGCCCCATTTCACAATCATCGGCGCCACGACCAGGATCGGCCTTTTGTCTTCCCCCCTTAGGGACCGCTTCGGCGCCACGCACCGCATTGACTTTTACTCAGAGGAAGATATTGAGGGCATCATTACCCGCTCGGCAAAGCTTCTCTCCATCGAAATTGAACCCGTGGCATTACACGAGCTTGCCAGAACCTCCAGAGGCACTCCCAGGATCGCCAACAGGCTCTTAAGGCGCGTGCGTGATTACGCGCAGGTCCACGCGCAGGGAAGACTCGATGCGGATACCGTAAAAAAAGCCATGGAAATGCTGGAGATCGATGAATACGGACTGGACAGGGCTGACCGCCAAATCCTTGACATCATCATCAACAAACACGCCGGAGGGCCGGTCGGCATCGAAACTATCGCCGCCGCCCTCTCCGAGGATATCGGGACCATCATGGACGTCCATGAGCCCTTCCTGATGCAGCTGGGATTCCTCAAACGCACGTCCCGCGGCAGGATGGCCACCCAACTAGCCTTTAAGCATCTCAAAATCCCGCTCCCCAAACAGATCGAGAAACAGCAGTCGCTTCTCGAATAATTTCCCTGAAGGCCGCCCAATCGGAAAAATCCGGGATTGACAGCACCGTTTTTATTTGGGTATAGTTTGGGTGATGTACCAAACAATAGCCGAAAAGATCGACGTCCTGGGGATCTTCCGCGACGCCTCCTTTACTCCCAAGAAATTCAAGTGGAACCACCGCGACTACACCATTGATGAAGTCACCAGCGTCCACGAACGCCGCGACGGAGGGCGGCTGATGCGCCGGTACGCCGTCCTCTCCGGCGGCAACCTCTTCCTCCTGGAACACGACTGCGGCCAGGAAACCTGGACCCTGGAACAGATTTGGATGGAAGGATGAAAGAATTTCTAATTTCTAATTAACCTAATTTCTAATCAATAACCCAATGTCTAAGCACCAATGATCAATGTCCTAGAATTCGCAAACAAGAAGTTGAGATTTAATTAGGTCAATTAGTCATTAGGTGAATTAGGTCAATTATGAACACCATTCTCCACGTCGACTTGAATTCGTATTTTGCCACCGTCGAGCAGCAGCAGAACCCCAAACTGCGGGGCAAACCGGTCGGCATCGTCAAAGACATCGGGCGCGCCTGCATCATCGCGGCCAGCAAAGAAGCCAAGAAACAGGGGATAAAAACCGGAAGCAGCGTCTTTGACGCGCGCTACCTCTGCCCAAGCTTGGTGCTGGTCAAGGCCGACTTTGACAAATACCTCCACTACACCAAGCGCTTCTACCGGCTGGTCCGCTCCTTCACCCCCGAAGTCCACCTCTTCTCCCTCGATGAAGCTTTCCTGAACGCCACGGATAGCTTGAGCATCTACGGCTCGGCAGAAAACTTGGCCGGGAAGATCCAAGAACGCATCGCCAAGGAGATGGGCAGCTGGGTCACGGCCTCGATCGGCATCGCCAAAAACTACATGCTTTCTAAACTGGCGGGCGAATACGCGCCCAAAGGCGGCTACTACAGGATAAGGGACCGGGACCTTGACCGGATCCTGGCAACCTGCAAGCCGCGCGACATTTGCGGCATCGGCCCCCGCATTGCCGAAAAGCTCTCAAACACCGGCATCAGCAACCTCCTGCAGATACGCGCGCTCCCGGCCTCGCTTATGAAACAGCGCTTCGGGCCTTTCTGGGGACCGGAACTCCAGCGCATCGCCTGCGGCAACGACTCCCACCTCCTCTCATTGCTCGACGGCAACAGCGAGATGAAAGGGGTGGGCCGGACCATCACCGGCGTCAGGCTCTGCGACTCGGAAGCAGAAATCCGTACCACCATCCGCAACCTCACGGAAGAAGCGACGAGCAAAATCCGCGAAATGGATATGGCCGGGCGCCATCTTGCCGTTTTCCTCGAAGGGGAAGAACAGATCTGGTACCGCCACCGCACGCTCGGCTACTACGTGCGCCACCCGGATGAAGTTTTCGGCCTTCTCTACAACGGTTTCTACAAAAGCTGGCGGCGCGCCTTTCCCGTCATCCGCTTCGGCGTGCGGATTGACCAATTGAAGCCGATGCGCGAGCTTTCCTCCTGCTGGCTGCCGAGCTGGAAGCGGCGTGAGCGCGTCTGGCAAGCGGTGGACAAGCTCAATCAAAAATACGGCCTGTTCAGCGTCCGCTCGGGGGCGCTCCTCAAAGCCAAGCTCATCCGGCCGGAAGTCACCGGATATTTGGGGGATAAAATCTACCAATTCAGGGAATAGGGGAGAGATTTAATATTTAAGAATGAAGATCAAATGGCGGATAGCAGATAGCGTATAGTCAAGAACAAAGAGCTGATAGCAGATAGCAGAAAAATATCCATACGCTATGCGCTATAAACCATACGCTATATGCCATAAGCCATAAGCGAAAAGCGAATTTCTCATCACTGCTTCCCCGTGCTATACTCTCCTCACAATACTTTCGCCTCGTTGTTGATCGGGGGTGAGAGACAGATGGCAGATAAAAAAGTGGGGGTAGTTTCCCACTATTACCCAAAAATATCGGTTGCAATAATCAAAGTCAGCGCCGCCTTCAAGACGGGTGACATGATTAAAGTAAGCGGCAAGACGCCGGAGTTCACGCAGTCCGTTGAATCGATGGAATTCGATCATAAGAAAATCGAAAAAGCCAAAAAGGGAGACACGATCGGAATGAAGGTGAATGAGGAAGTAAAGAAGGGTGACGACGTCTATTTGGTTTCGTAAATGAATTGAATCTTCAACATCCATGCAGTTTGATTTGGCTCCGGATATTCAGAAACGCATCAGAGAAATTCTCGGAAAGCTTGATCTTCCCTATATCGATGCGACACGGGTGATCTGCTTCCGCTCGACAGGTTCAAGCTCGCGGGCACGCGCCAGAATCTGGAGTTTTCCCACCATCTGGCAGAAAGCCCTGAGGATTAAACCCCATTACGCCCTGGAAGTGTTGGGCGAGAAATTTGACCATTTACACAATCACGACCAAACCAGGATCCTCATCCACGAACTGATGCATATCCCTAAAAACTTTTCCGGCGCCCTGCTCCCTCACCGGGGGAGAGGAAAGCGCAGGATCGACCACCTCACTGTCGAACAGTTATTCAGACAGTACAGAGCACACCGATGACTACTTCAATCTTCATTCACGGAGACAACCGCATCTCCAGCCGGAATGCCCTAAACCAGGAAATTGCCAAATCCCGCTCACAGGGAACAGAGGAAGTTATCCGGCTTTCCGGAGAAGAGATGGTATTGACGGACCTGATTCAGGCCGTTGAAGCAAAAAGCCTGTTTCCCGGCAACAGGCTCGTCGTCATCGAGAATCTTCTTGGCCGCAGACCCTCCAAAGAAAAAGACCGCCTTCTTGACTATCTTAAAACGACAAGCCTGCAAATGCCGATCATCTTTTGGGAGCCAAAATCCGCAACCGTTGCCCAGCTCAAAGCACTGCCGAAAAACCTGCGCGAAATGCTCTTTAAAGTGAGCCCCAAGATTTTCGCGTTCCTGGATGCGTTGTCTCCCGGCAACTTCAAAACAATGTTGAGGCTCTATCACCAATGCTTGGAAAGCGAAACCCCTGAAATGGTGTTCTATATGATGACCAGAAGGATCAGCCAACTCCTGATGTCCGTGCTTCCGGCTCAAACGGGAAACCCGGACGCCTCCGACTGGCAAATGCGAAGGCTTGTCGGACAAAGCAAAAAGTTTACCAAGGAGAGTCTGATGGCAATTCATGAAATGCTCTATTCTGTGGACCGCAGCATCAAGACCGGAAAAAACTTTTTGCCTCTGGGGTCACTGCTTGACCTGGTGATCTGTGAAATCTAAAATGTGTTCGTTATGGTGATTGATCCGGCCATCTTCAGGGATTATGACATCAGGGCTGTTGTTCCCGATCAGTTGGATGAAGAAGGCATCCGCCGTATTGCTCAGGCAATAGTTTATCGCTTCAATCCGTCTTCCATTCAGGTTGGCCGCGACATGCGCGTGAGCTCGCCAACGCTTCATCGGGCATTTATTGATGCGCTGGTCGATTGCGGAGTGAATGTTGTTGATCTCGGGCTTACTTCTACCGACATGCTCTACTTTGCCGCCGGGACTTATCCTGAAGACATGGCAATTACCGTGAGCGCTTCCCATAATCCGCCGCAGTACAACGGACTAAAGATGGTGAAGCGCCACGCCGTGGCGATCAGCGGGGACAGCGGCATTTATGATATCCGGGATCTGTCTATCTCCAAGAAAACCCTGGTAAAACCGTCGAATATTCGAGCAACGGTTCGCAGGCGCTCCATCATGGTTCCCTGGATGAAGCACCTAATGAGTTTTTTTGACAGAAGGAAGATGAAAGCCTTCAACGTCGTGGTAGACGCCGGTAACGGCATGGCAGGCCATTTCATGCCGTCTCTGGAAAAACATCTGCCGTGGAAAGTAACGCGGCTATTCTACAAGCTCGACGGAACCTTTCCCAATCACGTTCCCAGCCCGATCGAACCCAAAAATATGCAGGACCTCATCAAAAAAGTGAACATGGTAAAGGCAGACGTCGGGATGGCCTTTGATGGAGACGGCGATCGCGTATTCTTGGTGGACGAAAACGGAAAAATCATCTCCGGAACCATCATGACCGCGATCATCGCCGAAAACCTCCTGAGCAAAACGAAAGGTGAAACGATCCTCTACAACGCCATCGTCGGAAGAGTCGTGCCGGAGGTGATAAAAAGAATGGGCGGCAAATCCAAGCGGGTGCGGGTCGGCCATACGCTCATCAAGGAAGCCATGCGCCGCGACAACGCCTTGTTTTGCGGTGAACATTCGGGCCATTACTACTTCCGGGACAACTTTTTTGCCGATTCCGCAATCATCGCGGCTCTGCTGGTCGTGGAACTCATGTCCGCAAAAGGCAAAAAGCTATCAGAGCTAGCCAGCCAGTATGACACCTACCCGAGCTCCGGCGAGATCAATTTCCAAGTTGCGGATAAACAGGCAGTCATGAAAAATATCGAACGGATGTTTACAAAAACGGCAAGATCAACGGACTGGCTGGATGGAGTGAGCGTCTGGTTTGACGACTGGTGGTTCAACGTCCGCCCCTCCAACACCGAACCGCTCCTGCGCCTGAACGTCGAAGCCGACAACGAACCCCTCCTGCGCGATCATACGGATGAAATTGTGGATACGCTAAAGGAACTTGGCGCAAAAGAAATAGAATAATCGGCCTGATTTCTTTTTTGAATTTCCCGATGGCGACGGTGTACTTCCATTATCCTGATAATGAGGATTGTCTAAAGGCGGATTGAAGATTCTCCCCAGCTAAGTTATAGTGATACGTATGGAATCAAATAAACCCCATGTCGTCTGGTTTAAGGAAGTCGATCGCGATGACGGCGCGCTGGTCGGCGGCAAAGGGGCAAACCTCGGTGAGATGGTGGGAGCGGGCTTCCCGGTACCCAACGGATTCGCGGTCACCGCCCCCGCATACTTTTATGTGCTTGATTACAATAACCTGCGTCCCAGAATTAAATCCCTGCTCAAAGGCCTTGATGTGCAGAATTCAGCCAAACTCAAAACCGCAAGCCATAGGGTGAAGCAACTCATCCGCACTGCGAAAGTTCCGTCTGATCTCGCAAACGACATCATCAAATACTATCTGGAGTTAAGCCGAGGAGGTTCTGAAGCGTTGGTCGCCGTTCGTTCGTCGGCTACCGCAGAGGACCTTCCCGGCGCCTCGTTTGCCGGACAGCAGGAAACCTATCTGAATATCAAAGGAACCGCCAATGTCGTGGATGCCATCCGCGACGCTTGGGCGTCGCTTTTTGAGCCGCGCGCCATCTTTTATCGTGAACAGAAGGGGTTTGACCATTTCAAAGTCGGTATCGCGGTTCCCGTGCAGAAAATGGTGCAGTCGGATGTCTCCGGCGTCATGTTTACCGTCGACCCGGTAGCCGAGGATAAAACCATCATGGTCATCGAAGCCGTCTGGGGGCTCGGAGAAATGATTGTCCAGGGATCGGTGACGCCAGACCGCTATATCGTCGAAAAATCCTCCCTCACCATCCTCAAAAAATATTTGGTGGAGCAGGACGTTGAAATGGTGCGCAAGGGGACCAAGAATGTTATCGCCAAAGTTCCCAAAACGAGAATTGCCAAACAAAAACTCACGGACCGCGAGATTCAAGCAGTTGCCAAGCTCGGGAAACGCCTCCATCAGCACTATTTCTTTCCCCAGGATATCGAATGGGCGATGGATAACGGTCAGGTGTTTATCGTGCAAACCAGACCGATTACCACCCTTGACGATAAGAAAGAGAAAGACGGATCGCTGGAACTGGGAAAATCCCTAAAAACCGCGCTCAAGCTCTTAATCAAGGGCGACCCGGCTTCTCCGGGAATTGCGACCGGCAAAGTACGCATCATCCATTCGGCAAAAGAAATCGCCAAAGTCGAGAAAGGGGACGTCCTGGTAACAGAAATGACGACGCCCGATTTTGTCCCTGCCATGCGTAAAGTGGTCGCCATCGTTACGGACAGGGGCGGACAAACGTCGCACGCCGCCATCGTCTCCCGGGAACTGGGAATAACCTGCGTCGTCGGCAGTAAATCCGCGACCAAAACCTTGAAATCCGGCCGCATCGTGACGGTGAACGGGAAAACGGGAGAAGTCTTTGATGGGAGCCTCCCATCGAAAAAGATCGCGGCTCTAACACAACAGTTGAAGGAACCGGTACATCTTGAGACAATGCAAAAGACCGCCACCAAAGTCTACGTCAACCTCGGAGAACCTGATTTGGCACAGGAGATCGCCGCCCGCCAGGTTGACGGCATCGGACTCCTGCGTGCCGAATTCATGATCGCCCAAATCGGCACCCACCCGAAAAAGATGCTGCACGACGGCAAGAAAAAACTGTTCGTGGATAAGCTTTCAGATAGCCTGTCTATTTTTTGCCGGGCCTTTACCCCCCGACCGGTCGTCTATCGGACGACGGATTTTAAAACCAACGAATACCGCAATTTAATCGGCGGCAAGGCGTACGAACCGGATGAGGAGAATCCGCTCATGGGTTTCCGCGGCGCCTTCCGCTACGTCGCGGATGAAGCGGTCTTTGACATGGAAATTGAGGCAATCAAGCATGTCAGGAATAAAATGGGTTTCAAGAACCTCTATATGATGATCCCGTTCGTTCGAACGGTTGAGGAACTTTTGAAGGTCAAGCGGATCATCGCTTCCCACGGTCTGACGCGCTCACCCAGCTTCAAGTTGTGGATGATGGTTGAAATACCGTCAAACGTTATTCTCCTTAACGATTTTATCGATGCCGGCATTGACGGGATCTCCGTTGGAACCAACGATTTGACCATGCTCATCCTGGGAGTTGACCGTGATTCCGAAGCGGTCGCTCCGGCCTATGACGAAAGGAACCCGGCCGTCCTCTGGGCGCTTGAGCGCATTATCACGACCGCCAACAAGAGGGGCATCACGTCCTCCGTCTGCGGACAGGCACCTTCGGTCTACCCCGATTTGACGCAGAAGCTCGTCGAGTGGGGCATCACCAGCGTCTCGATAAGCCCCGACATGATCGAAAGAACCAGGGAAATCGTTTATCAAGCTGAAATCAGACTCGCGAAAAAATAAAGAGCCATGCCGCAAATTACCAGCATCCACGCCAAAGAGATTCTTGATTCCCGGGGAATTCCGACCATCGAAACCGCGCTGGTCGTGGACGGCACAAAAACGGTCACCTCTTCCGTACCGTCGGGAACCTCGACCGGTAAATATGAGGTCGTCGAACTGCGCGATGGCGACCCTACTAGATATGAAGGTCAAGGTGTGCTCAAGGCCGTCGCGAATGTGAACGACATCATCGCCCCAAAGCTGATCGGTAAAGATCCCACCCATCAAACCGACGTCGACCAGCTGATGGTTGATCTGGACGGAACCCAAAATAAATCAAATTTGGGCGCCAACGCTATCTTGTCCGTCTCCCAGGCAGCCTGCAAAGCCGCGGCTGTGAGTTATAATCTTCCCCTTTACGCATACCTGCACGCCAAGTATCAGTTGACTAAAGATGCCCCGCTCATGCCAACCCCCACCTTCAACGTCATCAACGGCGGCAAGCACGGTGCCGGAAACCTCGACTTTCAGGAATTCCATATCATTCCCTCGACAAGAATGAATTATTCTCAGGCGCTGCAGGTCGGTGTTGAAATCTATCATAAAATCGAGAAGGTGCTCGTCAAGCACGGAGCGATACACAGCGTCGGTGTGGAAGGCGGTTTTGCCCCGAACCTCTATAAAAATGCCGACGCCCTGGAGCTTATTCTTGAGGCGGTCCGGGAAACGCACTATAAATACGGCGAGGACGTCTTCCTCGGGCTTGATGTTGCCGCATCCAATTTCTATAAAAACGGCAAATACCAGATTAAGGACCGCAAAGATCCGTTTTCCACCAAGGAATTCATCGAATACTATAAAGCGTTGAACGAACAATACCGCCTCTACACGCTCGAGGACCCGCTGCACGAAGACGATTGGAAGGGATGGTCTGACTTGACGCAGGAGCTCGGGGGGACAACGGTCGTCATCGGCGACGATCTTCTGACCACCAACAAGGAGCGCGCCACGAGGGGCATCAATGAAAAATCCTGCACGGGCATTCTTGCCAAACCAAACCAGATAGGAACCGTCTCGCAGGCGGTTGAAGTGATTACCTTGTGCAAGCAAGCCGGTTGGCAGATCATCGTTTCCCACAGAAGCGGTGAAACCAACGATGATTTCATTGCCGATTTTGCGGTCGGCGTCGGGGCCCACTATGCCAAATTCGGCGCTCCTGCCAGAGGTGAACGCGTGGCAAAATACAATAGGCTTTTGGAAATTGAACTGGAACTGATAGAAAATTCAAAACAGCAGAAACAAGCCTAACCAAGCAAAATCCCCAAACAATGAGACCCATTCCGAAGCCGATTGTCTTGCTGATACTCGATGGCTGGGGAATAGCTCCTCCGGGGCCCGGGAACGCAATCGCACTGGCAAATACCCCCAACATCAAGCGTTTTTGGAACTCGCATCCGCACACCAGGCTTGATGCCTCCGGCGAGTCTGTCGGACTCCCGCACGGCGAGGACGGAAATACCGAAACTGGTCACTTAAATATCGGCGCCGGTCATATTGTGTATCAGGACCTCCCCAGGATCAATATGTCCATCGCCGACGGCAGCTTTTTTCAAAATCAGGCTTTCCTTGCAGCCGCTCAACATGTCAGAACCCATCAAAGCACACTGCACCTTCTGGGTTTAATCGGAGCCGGCGGTGTTCACTCAAACATCGAACATCTGTATGCCCTCATTCATTTTGCCAGCCAGGAAAAATTAACCAACGTTGCCCTTCATCTGATGACCGATGGGAGGGATTCTCCTCCGACTTCATCCTTGACTTATTTTACACAGCTCAAACAGAAACTGCAGTCAACCGGTGTCGGATTCGTCGCCTCGCTGATGGGGAGGTTCTATGCGATGGACCGTGATCAGCGCTGGGAGCGCACCCAAAAAGCCTATCTTGCCCTCACCGCGGGAGAAGGCCATAGATCCCCGAGCGCCGAGCAGGCTGTCAGTGACGCGTATCAGTCCGGAAAGTCCGACGAATTCATCGAACCGACGCTGATTGCCGATGACCAGGGAAATCCTCGGTCGTTGATCAAAGAGAATGACGCGGTTATTTTCTTCAACTTCCGCATTGATAGGCCGCGCCAGTTGACGAAAGCCTTTGTCCTGCCCAATTTTGAGGATGCGGCGGAGAAGCGCCCCGAATTTGATCCCTATGCCGTCAAGTATTTCCGCCGCCACGAAGCCTATCCGCAGTTTCTTTCAAAACCGTTTACCCGTGGACAGCGGATAAAAAACCTGTTCTTCGCCACCATGACCGAGTACGAACGGGCGCTTCCGGTTGCCGTTGCTTATCCCCCTCAACCCGTCGTTATGCCGTTTGGCAGAGTGATTGCCGAACGCGATTTGAGGCAGCTGCGCATCGCCGAAACCGAGAAAGAACGATTTGTCACCTACTATTTCAACGGCCTCCGGGAAGATCCGTTTCCCGCAGAAGACAGGATCATCATTCCTTCGCAGAAAGTACCGACCTATGACCTCTATCCGCAGATGTCGGCTCCGGAGATTACCGAGACCATTTTGGAAAGAATCGACACCGGCATATACAACGTCATCATCGCTAACCTGGCAAACCCCGACATGGTTGCCCATACCGGCAACCTGCAGGCAACCATCAAAGCCTGCGAGGTAACCGACAGCTGTGTCGGCCAAATCGCCCAGCAAGCCATGTCAGTCGGCGGAGCGGCGCTGATTACCGCGGACCACGGGAATGCCGAGGAGCTGTTGAATATTGAAACCGGCGCCGTTGATACGGAACATTCTTCCTTTCCGGTGCCCTTCATCTATGTCGACAGCGAAAGCATGGGTAATCCCGTGGTCCTTCCGTCAGGCATACTTGCCGATATAGCACCAACTATGTTACAACTATTACAAATCCCGAAACCGCAGCAGATGACCGGTCGCGGCCTACTCTGATCCGATGAAAGTTCAAATCTACAAAAAAACCAAGGACTACTTCAAAAAACCGCCCAACCTCGTGGACTACGAAAAGACAAACCGGACTTTCTCCTGGAAGGATGCGCAGCAGGAAATCGAATACGTCGACGGAAAGCTCAATGCCGCCTATAACGCGATTGACCGCAATGCAGTCAACTTTCGAAAAAATAAAATCGCGCTCTATTGGGAAGGCGATGAGGAAAAGAAGCTTCGTTTTACCTTTTCCGATCTTGCCAAACTCTCGAGCAGGTTCGCAAATCTCCTCCACAATTTTGATGTCGGAATTGGCGACCGGGTGTTCTTCTTTTTGCCCCGCGTTCCCGAGCTCTATTACGGTTTTTTGGGGGCGGTCAAGCGGGGTTCGATCGCCGGCACCATGTTTTCCGCCTTCGGCCCGCAGGCCATTGAAGACAGACTGGGAAACTCGAGCGCCAAGCTGGTGGTGACCAACAGCGAACTTTTGCCCAGGGTGCTCAAAGTGCTCAAGAACCTGCCGGAACTGACCAACATCCTACTGGTTGATTCCAAGCTTGACAGAAAAGAAGGCCACGCCCACGTGCTCTCGCTTGAGAACGAACTTTCCAAACAATCCGACCAGTATGAAGCGCGCCTGATGGATCCCGAGGATCCCGCATTCATGCTCTACACCTCAGGGACGACCGGAAAGCCCAAAGGCGTCATTCACGCACACCGTTCGATTCTTCACGAGCACATGAGCGCCAAATGGGTTCTTGATCTTCGTGAAGAAGACGTCTATTGGTGCACGGCGGATCCCGGTTGGGTGACCGGCATTGCCTATGAAATCTTGGGATCCTGGTCCAACGGAGCATCTTCGGTTGTCTACAGCGGCCGTTTCGACCCCGACATCTGGTACCGGATCATTCAGGACTATGGTGTCAACGTCTGGTATACCGCTCCCACCGCGATCCGCATGCTGGCCGCCGCCAAAGGTAACCCAAAAGAGAAATACGATTTTTCTTCCCTCAGGCACCTGGCAAGCGTCGGTGAACCCTTAAATCCCGAACCCATACGCTGGGGAATAAAGACGTTCGGCCTGCCGTTTCATGACAATTGGTGGCAAACCGAAACCGGTGGGATACTCATCGCCAATTATCCCGCGCTCGATATTAAATTGGGTTCGATGGGCAAGCCGCTGCCCGGCATCACCGCGGGAATTGTCGATGATTCAGGAAAAGAACTCGGTCCCAACCAGGAAGGGAATTTGGCCATCAAGCCCGGCTGGCCTTCCATGATGAAGACAATTTGGAGAAGACCGAATAAATACAAAAGTTATTTCCTCAAAGGCTGGTACATCTCGGGAGACCGGGCGTTTACGGATAAAGACGGCTATTTCTGGTTCATCGGGCGAGCCGACGACGTCATCAAGACGGGCGGAGAACGGGTCGGCCCCTTTGAGGTCGAATCCGCGCTCGTTGAACATCCCTCGATCATCGAAGCCGGCGTCATCGGAAAACCCGACCCGCTGCGGGGAGAAATCATCAAGGCGTTCGTCACGTTGAAGCCGGGCATCAAGCCGACGGAAAAACTCAAAGAAGAAATCCAATCCTTTATCAAACATCATCTTGCCGGCCACGCCTACCCGCGCGAAATTGAATTCAAAGACAACCTGCCCAAAACCCGATCCGGTAAAATCATGCGCAGAATGCTTAAGGCGCAAGAACTCGGCCTGCCGATCGGAGATACTTCGACACTGGAAAAATTTTAGTTATGGCAAACGAGCTCAATTGGAAAGTCGCGGGCTTCGCCGGTGAAGGAATCATGACCACCGGCCTTCTCTTCAGCAAAACCTGCGCCCGTCACGGTATGAGCATCTTTGACTATACCGAATATCCCTCCCTGATCCGCGGCGGCCACAACACCTATCAGGTCTACGCCAACACGAGCGGTGCGTTTGCTCAGAGAAAAATGGTCGACGTTCTGGTTGCCTTAAACCGCAACTCGCTCTCGTTCCATAAAGACGAACTCTCTTCTGATTCTTTGGTCATCTACGACCAGGATGATGACAAGGTCGATATCAACGATTACGCTCTTCCCTGCCAGGTCTTCAACCTGCCGATGGTCAAATTGGCCATCGACTCCGGCGGACAGCGCCTCATGGCTAACAACGTGATCCTCGGCGCGTCGGTCTACTTTTTCGGAATGAGCCTAGACATTTTGCTCACGGTAATCACCGCTGTCTTTCAGGATAAAGGGGAATCGGTCGTCAAGCTCAATGCGGGCGCCGCTCTTGCCGGTTATGAATACGCCAAAGCGCATGCCAAGCCGATCATGCAAATCGACAAGGGACCATTTGAACAGTACCTGACGGCCACGGGGAACGAAGCCATCAGTCTTGGGGCGCTTGCGGGAGGCCTGCAGTTTTATGCGGCCTATCCGATGACCCCTTCAAGCTCAATTCTTCACTACCTCTCCGCAACAGCCAAACAAACTAATATCGTCGTCAAACACGCGGAAGATGAAATCAGCGCCATCAACATGGCCTGCGGCGCGTCGTTTGCCGGTGCAAGAGCCATGGTCGGCACTTCCGGTGGCGGCTTCTGCTATATGACTGAAGGCTTGGGACTTGCGGGTATAGCCGAACTCCCGTTGGTTGTCTTTGAAGGCATGCGCCCCGGACCTGCTTTGGGGATGCCGACCTGGACCGCCCAGGGAGACCTCGGGTTTATCCTCAATGCCAGCCAGGACGAGTTTCCGCGCTTCGTCCTCACACCCGGAGACGCGCAGGAAGCCTTTGAGCTGACCAGGATCGCCTTGGAGCTTGCCGAGAAATATCAAACCTTGGTAATGCTGGTTTCCGACAAATATCTCTCCGAAAGCCGTCTGACGTTTAAACTCGAGTCAACCGTTTTTAAAAATAAGCGCCAGGCATTCAATGGCAATCCGCAACCGGATGAATCAGGATTTTTCCCCCGCTATCTTGAATCGGAAAACGGCGTCAGTCCACGGACAATTCCCGGAACTGCGGGCGGAACCTACATTGCCAACAGCTACGAACACGATAAGTATGGTTTGGCCGCGGAAGAGGGCTCCATTCGCCTGGAACAGATGGATAAGCGTTTCCGCAAATTCGATGCGATGAGGTCTGAAGTTCCCCGACAGTATGAGGAAAGGGAGGCAGGAGCCGAGGTCACGCTCGTTTCTTTCGGTTCGACAAAAGGCGTTATTCGGGCGGCAAGGACATTACTGAAAAAAGACGGAATTCCCACGAATACCCTCAATCTCTCCTGGATCTGGCCTTTTCCCAAAGATCAGGTGAAGGACATCATCGGCAACGGTCGCCCGATCGTCGTAGAAGGTAACAAACAAGGGCAACTGGCACGCCTGATTGCGCAGGAAACCGGAATGATGATCAATGACTATATCAGGCGTTATGACGGCAGGCCGTTTTACGCCGAAGATATTGCCAGTGAGGTAAAAAAGCTCGTTTGAGCCTAAAACATATGGCCACCGCTGGAGCTCAATCAGAACCGCAAGTTCAGGATCGTTACGGACGATCGGCCGCGGGCCTCAAGGTCCCGAAACACCCGACCTGGTGCCCCGGGTGCGGAAACTATGCAATCTGGGGAGCCATCAAACTCGGTCTTGAAGGAACCAAATATCCCAAAGAAAAAACAGTCATCTGCTACGACGTCGGCTGTTCCGGAAATATGGCTGACTTCAACGCCTATTACGGTTTTCACTCCCTGCATGGCAGGGCGCTGCCTGCCGCCGTGGGTACCAAACTTGCAAATCATGAATTAAAAATCCTGGTTGTGATCGGGGACGGCGGCTGTTACGGCGAAGGCGGAACCCACTTCCTCAATCTCATGCGCGGCAACCATGATATCTGCATTCTTGTTCACGACAATCACCGCTATAGCCTGACGACCGGACAGATGAGTCCGACGACGGACAAAGGCATCAAAACCAAATCAACTCCCGAGGGCTCAATCGAGGAACCCATGAATCCCATGGCAATCGCCATCTCCAACCACGCGACCTTCATAGCCAGGGAATTTGCCGGCAATATTCCCAAACTCGGATCCCGCATCACGGAAGGCTTGAACCACGTCGGCTTTTCGTTGATCGACGTGCTCCAGCCGTGTCCAGTATTCAATCCCGCGCAAAGTTATGACTGGTACCGGGAGCATATGATACAACTCGAAGATGAAGGCCATGATCCTTCCGACCGCCTCAAAGCCTGGAAGCAAGCCACTCGCAGCGACAAGCTTCCCATCGGACTCTTCGTGAAGGAGGAAAAACCCGCATATCATCAACAGGTCAGCGAGCTTGCGACCGGTCCCTTGGTTAACAAAAATATTGCTTCCGTGGACCTTGCTTCACTGGTAAAAGACTTTCAATAAAAAGAATCCGCCATGATTGATTTCATCATCGCGCCGCTGGCAAAGTTCATCATTTCACTCATTTCCGCGCTCGGATACTTGGGAGTGGCATTGGCGATGGCGATTGAATCGGCTTCCATCCCGCTGCCCTCGGAAATCATCATGCCTTTTTCAGGGTTCCTCGTCTCTCAGGGTGTCTTGAATTTTTGGCTGGTCGTCTTATCCGCCGGCATCGGAGGTACCGCCGGTTCTCTGGCTGCCTATGCAGTGGGTTTCTACGGCGGAGAAACGCTGGTTCGGTCGCTCATACGCAAGTACGGAAAGTTCGTGCTCGTCCATGAATATGAACTCGATGAAGCCGAGCACTGGTTTCGCAAACACGGAGAAGCGATTACCTTTTTTTCACGCCTCCTGCCGGTCGTCAGGACCTTCATCTCACTGCCGGCCGGTATTGCCAAGATGAACCTGCGCTCATTCCTGACCTACGCTTTTCTGGGTACGATCATCTGGTGTGCTGTGCTCGCCTACGTCGGGGTAATCCTGGGCGAAAACTGGCAGACACTCGGTCCCTGGTTTCATAAATTCGATACCGCTATTGCCATCTTCACGATTCTTGGAGGGCTTTGGTACATCCGCTATAAGCTCAAAAAAATCCATGCCTATTCAAAATCGCATGGAAAAACTGAGAAGAGATAAAGATTGAAGATTTAAGGGTTAAACATTAAACCTTAAACCTTAAACATTACTCCTTACTTCCTATTTATCCTGAGCAAAGTCGAAGGACTCATTACTTTCTTCTTGTTTCTTTACTGAAATTTGCGAATGACTCCGACCACTTTTCCCTGAATCTTCACGTTCTTGGCAAAGATCGGGCTCATTTGCGAATTTGCCGGCTCAAGCCGGATGCGGGTAGCTTCCTGAAAATAGCGTTTTAAAGTTGCCAAACCGTTTTCAAGAAGGGCGACGACGATGTCGCCGTTGCGCACCTCTTCCTGTTCTTCGATGACGACGAAATCGCCGTCCAATATGCCCTCCTCGATCATGCTTTCGCCCTTAACCTGCAGAACGAAAGCTCTGGCTTTACCGCTGACCATCGACGGCGAGACTTTGAAGACGGCATTGGGATCGGTATGAGGCTCAATCGGGCTTCCTGCGGCGATAAATCCCAGGATCGGAACGTCCATGCTGCTCGTCATCCTTCCCAATTTGCGATCCAAAACTTCAATCCCGCGCACCGCACCGTCATATTTGCGGATGACGCCCTTTTTTACCAAGGCCTGTAAATGTTCGTGGATCGTGGCCAGTGAGGACACACCAATCGCATCGGCGATATCCTGTAGCGTGGGAGAGTACCCTTGTTTTTGAATGTATTGGGAAATGAAATCGACAATCTGTCGCTGTCGTTTATAGAGTGTTACCGGCATGGAATTCCTTTCTCCGAAGTTTTGTTCGTTCGGTATATGTTTTCTTTTAATTAGGGTCATATTAGCCCAAACATTTCCCGACTGTCAAGCACGAATTTTATGAAAAACGGGTATAATTGTTGGAAAATGAGATTCAAGCTTGTTTCCGATTTCAAACCAACCGGCGATCAACCCCAGGCAATACAAGCGCTGACTGACGGCTTGCGTCGTGGAGATAAATTCCAGGAGCTTCTGGGCGTCACCGGCAGCGGAAAAACCTTCACCATGGCCAATGTGATTACCAATCTCCAGAAACCGACCTTGGTCATCTCCCACAATAAAACCCTCGCCGCGCAGCTGTACCAGGAATTCCGCGATTTCTTTCCCGGCAACGCCGTCAGCTTTTTCGTCTCTTATTATGACTATTACCAGCCGGAAGCTTACATCCCGCAAACCGATACCTATATTGAAAAAGAGACGGATATCAACGAGGAAATCGATAAACTGCGGTTGCAAACGACGACCCATCTCATGACCCGTAAAGACGTGATCGTCGTTGCCTCGGTATCCTGCATTTACAATATCGGCTCGCCCGTGGAATACGGCCGCTATATCCTCAAACTGTCCCAGGGCGAAGAAATCGACCGAAACCTGGTCATGGAGCACCTGATCGATTTGCGCTACACGAGATCCGAGTATGAATTTGTCCGCGGGGGCTTCCGTCTGCGGGGTGACAGCCTGGAAATTTGGCCGGCGTATGACGACCATGGATTGCGTGTTGAATTTCTCGATAACCGGATTCAATTGATCTCGCGGTTTGATCCGCGTTCAGGAAATTCCATCGTTCAGGAGGCCTCCAAACAGAATGAGAGCTTCGTTCTTTATCCTGCGAAACACTATATGACCGATCCAGATACGTTTGAAAACGCGTTCTCAATGATCCGCAAAGACCTGAAAGATCGCGTTGGTGTGTTGAAAGGCAGCGGAAAAGAACTGGAAGCGCATCGGCTCAATCAGCGCGTTACCTATGATTTGGAGATGATCAAAGAATTCGGCTACGTCAACGGCATCGAAAATTATTCCAGGTATTTTGAGGGGAGGGGAGCGGGAGAACCTCCTTTCACCCTGCTTGACCATTTTCAATCCTGCGATCCCGACTTTCTCGTGTTTGTCGACGAATCGCACATCACGATCCCGCAGATACGAGGCATGTATGAAGGAGACAAATCACGCAAGCAAACGCTCGTCCGGTACGGCTTCCGCCTGCCGGCCGCGCAGGATAACCGCCCGCTCACCTTTCAGGAATTTTACGGCCGGACCTCACGCCTGATCGGGACATCCGCCACTCCCGGTCCTTGGGAAAAAAAACAGTCAATCCGACACGTCGAACAACTGATCCGACCGACCGGGCTTCTTGATCCTCAAATTGTGCTTCGGCCGTCCAAGCACCAAATCGATGACCTGGAGAGGGAAATCGGCTTCCGCGTCAAACGGGGCGAGCGCGTGCTGGTCACCACCCTGACCAAGCGTACCGCCGAAGCCCTCAGCGAATTTTTAAAGGAAAAAGGCGTGCGTGTGCAGTATCTGCACAGCGATGTGGAAACGCTCGACCGAAGCGATATCCTTGACGATTTGCGGGCAGGCAAATTTGACGTGCTGGTCGGCATCAATCTGCTGCGTGAAGGCCTCGATCTGCCGGAAGTTTCGTTGGTCGCAATACTGGATGCCGACAAAGAAGGCTTCCTGCGTTCGGAAACATCGCTCATCCAAACCATGGGCAGGGCCGCCCGCCACCAGCATGGAACGGTCGTCATGTACGCCGATGCGCTCACCGGATCAATGCGCCGGGCAATCGACGAGGTCACGAGGAGGAGAAACATCCAGCTTGAGTATAATGCCAAGTTTGATATCAAACCGCATTCCATCATCAAACCGATCCGGGAGAAGCTCATCCTGCGTGAGGAAAAATCAGAAAAAACGCCTTCCATTATTCAGCTCTCAAAAAAAGAATCGGTGGACATCACGAAAATTGATAGAAGCTCTCTCACTCCACTGGATAAAAAAAAACTGGTTCTGGGTCTCAAGCGCGCGATGAATAAAGCCTCCCACGAGCTTGATTTTGAACTGGCAGCGACGCTGCGGGATTTGATTGCCGATCTTGAGCCATGAAGAGTTCAAAATTTCAAATGCCAAATTTATAATCTCAATTTGTAATTATTAACTTTAAATTTTTCATTAGTTTTCCGATTGCCTGAATACCCGCTTACCAGCTTCACCATCTTCACAGAAGCCGACTTATTTCATATAATTGAGCTTTATCCCGGAGAAAGAGTATGCCAAACGAACTCATCATCAAGGGCGCAAAACAACATAACCTCAAAGACGTGAGCGTCAATATTCCGAAAAACAAGCTGGTGGTATTTACCGGAATATCGGGAAGCGGAAAAAGCTCAATGGCGTTTGACACAATTTATGCCGAGGGCCAGCGCCGCTACGTTGAGTCCTTGAGCTCCTATGCCCGCCAATTCCTGGGCATTATGGATAAACCGGACGTCGAATCAATCGAAGGCTTATCACCCTCGATCTCCATAGACCAAAAAGCCACCGGCCACAATCCGCGGTCGACGGTCGGCACGATCACCGAAATTTATGACTACCTGCGGCTCCTGTTTTCCCGAATCGGCCACCCGCATTGCCCCAAATGCGGCCGCGAAATTGCAAAACAATCTCCCCAGCAAATTACCAATGCGCTTCTCGACTTGATCGTTGAAGACGCAAAGCAGAGGCAACAGGTAAGAGTGATGATCCTCTCGCCCGTGGTGCGCGACCGCAAAGGTGAATTCGGCTCGCTTTTTGATAACTTGCGCAGCAAAGGCTTCCAACGCGTGCGCATCGACAAGCGGGTATTCGGTCTCGATGATGACTTACTCCTCATTAAAACCAATAAACATTCAATCGACGTGGTCATGGACCGGATCGCATTCTCAAAAAGACAATCGTCGGATAAAGTCTCCGTCGCCAATCTCAAAAGCAGGCTATCTGCAGTCGTCGAACAAACACTTGATCTGTCAAACGGATTATTGATCGCCGCCAAGGTAAAAGACAAGGGATTTGAATTTCCCCAGAATCCTGTCCGTTTTGAAGACCATTTGTTTTCCGAAGAGTTTGCCTGTCCGGTGGATAACGTGAGCCTTCCGGAGATTGAACCTCGAAGCTTTTCATTCAATTCACCGCACGGCGCCTGCCCGGAATGCAACGGAATCGGCACACTCTTGAAGGTCGACGCGGAGCTTTTAGTGAACCAGGACCTCACACTGGCTCAAGGCGCGATCCTGCCGTTTTCCAGAATGACCGGAAAAGACAGCTGGTTATTGAGAAAGCTCAAATCCATCTTCGAGGCATACAACGAATCGATGGACAAGCCATGGAAACTGCTTTCAAGTTCCCTCCGCGACCTCTTGCTGTTCGGTGATCCCGCCCGCGTGTTTACCGTCTACGGAACGAACCGCTACGGACATGACACATCCTTTGATTCCACTTTCGAGGGGGCGGTGGAAAATTTGAGCCGCCGGTACAAAGAAACGCAATCGGAAATTATCAGAAGTGAAATAGAAAAATACATGCGCAAAGAGATCTGCCCGCTCTGCAATGGAAAAAGATTGCGCAAGGAGGCGCTCTCCATCACCATAGACGGGAAAAATATCATCGATGTCACAAGAATGCAGATCCACTCTGCAAAGGCTTGGGCGCAAGCGCTCACGGCAATCATTTCCGCGCGTGAGCTCTTCATTGCCCGTCCGATCATCAAAGAGCTCGTCAATCGCCTCCAGTTCCTCGATGAGGTGGGGTTGTCCTACCTCACGTTGGAGAGAGAGGCATCAACCTTGGCAGGAGGAGAAGCCCAAAGAATACGCCTCGCTTCACAAATCGGAAGCGGCCTTTCGGGCGTCTTGTACGTCTTGGATGAACCGTCAATCGGCTTGCATCAGCGCGATAATAAAAAATTGCTTACAACTTTAAAAAATCTGCGGGATTTAGGAAATACCGTCATCGTCGTCGAACACGACCGCGAAACCATGGAGAATTCCGATCTGATTATCGACTTCGGTCCCGGCGCCGGAAAGGATGGCGGCAAGGTCATCGCCGTGGCTACTCCCCAGGCAATCAAGAAAAATAACCGCTCGCTGACCGGTCAATATCTGTCCGGAAAAAAACGGATCTCTATGCAGACCGCCGGACAGAGAAGCGTGGAACTGGGAGATCTCGTACTCGTTGGCTGCAGGGAACATAACCTCAAGAATATTACGGTTGCCTTCCCCTTGGGAAAATTAATCTGCGTCACCGGTGTTTCCGGGTCCGGAAAATCAACTCTGGTCCACGACATCCTCTATCATGCCCTGCTGCGTGAACTCAGTTTGGTGCATCGCGAACGCCCGGGGGCGTTTGACAGCATCCAGGGGGCTGGACAGGTAAACCGCGTGAGCCTCATCGACCAGAGCCCCATCGGCAGAACTCCGAGATCAAATCCCGCGACCTACACCAAGGCGTTTGACTTCATACGCAAACTCTTTGCCAACACCAAGGAAGCAGCCATACGAGGGTATAGGCCCGGCCGCTTTTCATTTAACGTCCGAGGCGGGCGGTGCGAGGCGTGCCAGGGAGGCGGACAGGTAAAAATCGAGATGCAGTTCCTACCCGACGTCTACGTGACCTGCGAAGTCTGCAACGGCTCCAGGTACAACGATGAAACGCTGGAGGTCCGCTACCGGGGGAAACGGATCGACGAAGTATTGAATCTGTCGGTCAGAGACGCGTCTGAAATTTTCTCGCACGTCCCGGGTTTAAATAACCGTTTGAAAACATTGGAAGACGTCGGTTTGGGATATATTGAAATCGGACAGGCGGCTCCGACGCTCTCCGGCGGGGAAGCGCAAAGGATAAAAATCGCCAAAGAGCTTTCTGTGCAGAGCACCGGCCACACCGTCTATCTCTTAGACGAACCGACCACCGGACTGCATTTTGCGGACTTGGAGAAGCTCTTGCAGGTCATGCGAAGACTCGTTGACGCCGGCAACACCGCGATTATTATCGAACACAATCTGGATGTCATCAAAAATGCGGATTGGATCATCGATTTGGGCCCAGAGGGGGGAGATGAAGGAGGCAAGATAGTCTCGCAAGGTACCCCGCTCGAGCTAACTAGCGACTCCGCTTCCTATACGGGACAGTATCTTCTGTCCGTGCTTCATGGAGCGCAGGATTCTAAAAGCGCACGCTGATTGTCTTTAACGAAAAATATCCATTTGACCGGCTTGCAGGTTTCCACATCCGTGGAGTTTGAGTACAATGAGGTCATGTCATTCTTCTCAAAAGTCCCCTTTCTGGCAGTCATCCTTCTCTTTTCTTCTCTATCCCTGCCCTCTAGCGCCTGGGCCGCTCGGGAATTTGATATCAACTCAAAATCATTCTACAGCGTCGGTCCGGACGGCAAGACAACCGTGAAACACGAGATCGGTCTCACCAATAAATTTGCCGACATCTACCCAACGCACTATGCGCTTTCCGTCGGATCGACAAGAGTCAGCGGTGCTTGGGCAAGGGACGGACAGGGATTTTTAACGCCCGGTTCGTCAACCAATGAGAACTCGACGAATATCGACTTTGTTTTTCAGGAGAAATCCGTCGGCCTGGGCCAAACGCTTTCATTTTCGCTTGGATATCAAGATGAAGATATTGCTCAACAAAACGGAAGAATCTGGGAAGTCAATATCCCGAGGCCCGAAGACATCACCGAATTCACAAACTACCAGGTCGTCCTCCTGGTCCCTGAGGAGTTCCACGAACCGGTGCAAATGAACCCCCAGCCGTCGCGGACTACGAAACAGAAAGGCGTCCTGGGCTTTGAGTTCGATAAAGAACTGCTCCAGCAGCGCGGGGTCACTGCCATTTTCGGAGATACGCAGGTTATGAGTTTCGATCTTCGCTATTCGATAGAAAACCCATCGCCGATCGGAAAGCTCGCGAAAGTGGCACTTCCGCCGGATACGACCTATCAACGAATGATTTACAACCAGATCACTCCAAAACCGCAAAACGTCGAAATTGATGAAGATGGCAATTGGTTGGCAAGTTTCAAAGTCGAAGGCGGAAAATCCCTTGAAATTCATGCAATCGGATTTGTCATCCTGACACTGGTTCCGCAACAAACGGCTGAACCCGGGAAGCCGGATCAAAACTACTTGAAATCCGATCTCCCCTGGCAAGTGGATGACCCGACCATCCAGGACTTGGCTCAGAAACTTAAAACGCCGGAAAATATCTATAACTATGTCGTCTCCACACTGACCTATAACTATGATCGCGTTCAGGCCGGGAATGTCAGGCTGGGGGCAGTCGGTGTTCTCTCGAATCCGGATCAAGCCATCTGTACTGAATTTACGGATCTCTTTGTAGCTCTGGCACGCGCGGCAGGCATACCGGCTCGTGAACTCAACGGCTTTGCCTACACCCAAAATTCGAAGCTTCGTCCGGTGAGCCTCAAACAGGACATCCTGCACGCCTGGCCGGAATATTATGACCAAGAACGGGGAATCTGGATACCGGTTGACCCGACTTGGGGAAATACGACGCAAGGCATCGATTATTTTTCCCGATTTGACCTCAATCACGTTGTCTTCGTTATTCATGGGAAAAGTGCCCAGTTTCCCTATCCGGCCGGATTCTATAAAATTTCCCAGACGGAGGGGAAAGACATCAACATCATGCCCAGTACGCTGGATCCTGAGATTCGGGGAGAAATCGAAGTTGTTTTCGATCTGCCCAACGAAATTCCAACGGCCATAAACCAGAATGGAAAAATCATTGTCAAATCAATCGGCAATACCGCAGTTCCTCAGACAGAACTGAAGCTCACCTCCCCTGATTTTGATATACTAACCAAATCAACAGTACCGCTCCAAACACTGCTCCCGTACTCGGTGCACGAAATACCGGTAAAAATCAAAGCCAAAAAATGGTTCACGCAGTCACAAGGCGCGTTGACGGTCTCGGTAGCGGGACAACGCTATGAGCAAAAACTCAACATCAAACCAATCTACAACGAAATCCCGGCCCTCGCGCTGGCACTGGGCTTGGGAACGGGTCTTGCCTTCGCTTCCCTCCGAACCCGGAATCTATTTCTTTCTTTCCGCAAAAAAAGAGGTTCTCTACATCGGCAAATCGGGTAATCTTCGCCGTCGGCTCCGATCATATCGCGGTCAGAATGGTCACGATCCGAAAACAAAACTGTTGCTTTCCCAAGCGAAGTTGCTGAAATGGACAATAGTCGAGAGTGACCTTGACGCAATCATTTCCGAAGCCGAACTCATCCGCACCCATCAACCGAAATTCAATCTGCGCCTCAAAGACGATAAAACCCCCCTCTACATCCTCTTAACGAAAGAAGAGTTCCCGCGCGTTCTCATGCTTCGTAAAACCCAACTTCCTGATTACCCCGGTCGATTCCGCATCTTCGGGCCGTACACCTCTGCCTATCAAACCAAAATCGTCGTACGTCTGGTGAGAAGGATTTTCCCTTTTTGTAATGCCACACCCAGACAAAAGCAACATCATATTGCCTGTTTTTATTCACACATCAATCGTTGTCCCGGCGCCTGTACCGGCCGAATATCACCTCAGGAGTATGCCCGCAATATTAATGGTCTGAAGCAATTCCTCATGGGGAGGAGAAAAAGTCTTGCCAAATCGTTAAAAGGAGAAATGCAATCTGCGGCGAAGGAATTGAATTTCGAACGCGCGCGCACCATCCGCGACCAACTCATGATGCTTGAGCATGTAACCCAGGCGCCGGTTGCAATCACTTGGCTTGACGGGGTGGGCGCCGCGGACTCTGATCACTTTCAATCCAGAATGAATTTATGGAAAACATTGGCGCCCTTTATTGAGAAAATATCCGCCCGCTTTCCGCAAAAGCCCTTTGCACGCATCGAAGCCTACGACATTTCAAATCTTGGCGGAAAACAATCAGCCGGTTCAATGGTCGTTTTTACTCAGGGAAAACCCGATATCTCCCAGTATAGAAGGTTCAGGATCAGGCAAATTTCGCAGGGTAATGACCCGAAGATGATGGAAGAGACCATTCAGCGAAGAATCGCTCATCGTGAATGGCAAATTCCCGACCTCATCGTCGTCGACGGCGGAACGGAACAGGTGAAGGCTGCCAGGCAGGCGCTTGCATCAAAGGGCCTCCAGCATTCGATTCCGGTGATCGGCATCGCCAAACGGTTTGAGGAATTGGTAATCTTTAAACAGATATTTCATTTCATCCGTCTCCCGAAAGATTCCGCCTCCTTGCTGCTCATCATGCATATTCGGGATGAAGCCCACCGCTTTGCCAAACGCTACCACACGTTGTTACGAGAGAAGACCCTGATCAATAATTAAAAATTGGCATTTCCGGAAATACTGCCAGGGCTACAGTGGCAACTTACTGTAAACCCGTGGACGCGGCACTTCAGAATTCTCTATAATATGCAGGTTGAAGCTCCACGGCCTCTTAGGACGTGGAATCTTGAATAACAATGTTTGTTATGCCGACCACAATGAGAGCTGAAATCCGCCGAAGCGGAAATCACCGAATTTCACAAGTCGCTATCCATCCGCGGTCTAGAACGCCTCGGTTTTCCGCGAAGGTGGAACATCGAGTCGAGAAACGAGTATGAAAACCCTCCTGAGGTCCTTTATCATTAACTTGGCCGCACTCTCCATCACGGTCTCCGTCATTCCCGGCTTCACGAATCAGGGAGGCGCAAAAACATTGGTGATTGCCCTGTTTGTCCTGGCAATCATCAACCTCCTCATCCGGCCGATCGTCTCTCTCCTCCTCCTGCCGATCAATCTCTTAACGCTCGGCATGTTCCGCTGGCTCGTAAACGTCATCATGCTCGCCATCCTGACATCAATCGTGAAGGACATCCGCGTCAACGAGTTCTCGTTCCAGGGTTTCACCTATCATGGATTCGTCATCCCGATCGTAGAATTTTCAAGATTTTGGACGCTTGTACTCTCCTCGCTGTCTCTAAGCATCACCAACTCCTTTCTCTTCTGGGTCGCCAGAGAGTGAGACCGGTCTCTTATGGTATACTTTGCTAACCGATGAAAATCGTATTGTTGGTTGTTCAAATTGTTATTTCCGTTCTCCTCGTCGGGTCAATCCTGCTTCAGGCTCGAGGCACCGGATTGGGAAGCGCTTGGGGAGGGGGAGGGGAGTCGTATCGCTCAAAAAGAGGAGTTGAGAAAATTCTTTTGTATGGTACGGTTGCCCTCACGCTTCTTTTTCTCATCCTGGCGATAATCAACTTACGCATTGTATAAAACATGCTCAAAAAAATTCGCTTCGCATATTGGATGCTTCGTGGTTTTTTCAAGAGGCATAACAAGCTTCTGTTCATCGCCATCTTTGCGGGCTTAGTCAGCGCCCTCTTGGTACCCAAAATATTTTCTCTGCTCCCGAAGACTGAACCGCTCAAGAAAATCGCCATCATCGGCAAACCGATCCTTTCCGAGTTGCCCCTCTTTATCCAAAATCAAATAAGCTATGGGTTAACTTCCATCACACCTTCCGGGGAAGCACAGCCTTCCCTGGCAAAATCCATGAGCATAGAGGAAGACGGTAGGCGGTATCGATTCGTGTTGCGGGATGATCTTTTCTGGCATGACGGAAAGCCATTCAAAGCCGATGACGTTAACTATAACTTCTCCGATGTGACGATCACGGTGGTTTCGGATACCGAGGTGGTCTTCGACCTCAAGGAACCATTTTCTCCTTTTCCCACGGTCGTCAGTCAACCGCTCTTTCGTTCTTCAAGATCCTCGCTCTTCCCGGGAAGGAGGGCTCTGCTCGGCCTGGGTCCGATGCGGGTAAAAAATATCGTTCGCAACGCCCAATACATCACAGAGCTTTCTATCAAATCGGATCAAGATTCACTGCTCTATCGTTTCTATAATAATCAGGAAGCCGCGGTGACTGCCTTTAAACTCGGCGAAGTCGATGAGATCCTCGAGCTATCCTCTCCCGGAGAATTGGTGAACTGGCCGAATACGATCGTTTCCGAAGTGATTCATCCCGACCGCTACGTCGCGCTCTTTTTTAATGTTGAGGATCCCAACCTTTCGAGTAAAAGCCTGCGTCAAGCGCTCACCTATGCCATTCCCGATAAAGGCAGTGAAAGTGTACGGGCAGTGAGTCCGATCAATCCCGACTCATGGGCTCACAACCCGCAGGTCAAACCATATGATTATGATCCGGAAGCCGCCAAACGGCTTCTTGATTCCGAACGGGAACAAGGGAACAGTATTCCCCAGGTGATTGAACTCACCACCACGCTCCCATATCTTGATATCGCGGAAAACATCAAGGAGGTATGGTCAACCTTGGGCATCAACACCACCATGAAGGTTGCAACCTTCCTCCCTGAGAATTTTCAAGTCCTCCTCATCGCACAGGAAATTCCTCCGGATCCTGACCAATACAGTCTCTGGCATTCAACCCAGCAAACAAACCTCACCCGATATAACAGTCCGAAAGTTGATAAGCTTCTTGAAGACGGTAGGCAAACGATCGATAAGAAGGAAAGAATTCTCATCTATCAGGATTTTCAGCGCTTCCTTGTTGAAGACAGTCCTGCCGCCTTCCTCTTTCACCACCGCACGTTTACCATCACTCGCTCATAAGGAAGGCTCAGCAAAATTGACCGGATGCTTTGCGCTGTGTTACGGTAGTCCTATATGCCGTCCATAATGGATGATGGAAATTCAAACGCACCGGCATCCGAGCCGAAAACAGTAAGCACAAGATTTTTAAAGGACCTTTTTTCCCAGACCAAAGTTGACGCAACACCTTTTGTCAACACGATTATTCGTGAAGCCGTAGGACTTGCTTCGTCCGACATCTTCTTTGAACCGGCGAAAAATACGGTACGGGTCCGATCCCGAATAGACGGGGTGATGTATTATCTCGGGGAATTTTCGCTTGACGAGTTTCCGCAGATCTCCTCTCGGATTAAAGTTCTTTCTCAACTGGATCCGACGGAAAAACGCCGTATCCAGGAAGGTCAGTTTACTCTGAACCTGGAAGGCCGGGTCGTCAACCTGCGTGTAGAAATTGCCCAAACAATCCATGGGGAATTGATCGTCATCAGAATCCACGAGAAGCAATCAATCGTCATGCCGCTGTCCGATTTGGGTTTCAGTAAAAAGACCGACGAAATTTATCGGGACATGCTGCGATCAATGAGCGGATTGATTCTCGTCTGCGGACCGACCGGTTGCGGGAAGACGACGACCTTGTATTCAACGATCAATCAACTCAACGAGAATCAAACCTACAATATCATGACCATTGAAGATCCCGTTGAATATCAATTGCAGGGAGTAAATCAGATGCAGACGAAAAACGACATGGGATTCACTTTTGCCGAAGGTTTGCGGACAATCCTGCGCCTGAGTCCGGACGTGATCTTTGTGGGAGAAATTCGCGATCGGGAAACTGCCCAAATCGCGGTGGAGTCCGGATTAACCGGTCAACTCGTTCTTTCTTCTGTTCATGCGGAAGACTCAGTTGGAGCGCTGTTTCGCCTCCTCGATCTTGGTGTTGAATCGTACCTCTTAAACGCCGCGCTCTTGGGGATCGTTGCTCAGCGTCTGGTGCGAAAAAACTGCCTGGAGTGCCAGATACCGGTATCGCCAACTCCTGAACAGAGTGAATATTTTTTAAAGACCACTGGCCGCAGTCCGAAACAATTCATGGTCGGCAAAGGCTGTCCATCCTGCCAAAATCTCCGCTACAAAGGCAGAACCGGCATTTATGAAGTGTTGAAAATGGATTCCAAAGTCCGCGATCTCGTCCGATCAAGAGCGAGTGAAGATATTTTGCGTGATACGCTCAAATCCCATGGATTTTTGACTTTGCTCCAAGATGGTATTGAAAAAGCCGAACGGGGTGTGACCACGATCGACGAAGTTCTTCGCAACAGCCTGCGTTCTTCATAGATGCGAATTCCCCCTGCTTCACTTTTTCATTCGCTTTTCTTCTTTCCTGATCCATTCGGAATTCATGCGGAAGACCACAATGATGGCATAGATCCCAACAAGTCCCATAATCATGATCACTGATGCGCCAACGCCAAAGAGGATAAGAAGCGCCAACAGGAGCGCCATCGGGATGAATTTCCGTCGTCCCTTAGTGAATTTCCCGAAATGGGCAGACATCATCTTGCGAGCATCTGTGACAAAATCCCGCTTTCTTCCTTTCATAGCTGAATCCTATCACAAACGCCTTTTGTGATGAAAAATCGCGTCGGAAAGTTGCGTCGTGGGTGAAAAAACAATAGGATGGTAGTATACAGATGGAAAAAAACCGAAAGAATCTGATTGTCCTGGGGGTTATTGTATCGGCAATCGTCTTTCTCCTGCTCGGAAGAAGATCACTTGCCGATATCTTCTATTTTCTTGCCGGCATTGTCGGCATTTCCGCTCTCATTCGTGTTTCCGCGCAGAAGCGTGACCATGATGAGATGAAACAGCGTATGAATGAACGGATTGAAGAAATAGAATTCCGGATAGATAAATTGGAGAAGGCAAAAGAGAAGGGAAACGAATCATCATCATAAACTGACCCGAATATGAAAATCATCATTATCGTACTTATTGCGTTGTACAGTCTTTTTGTTTTTATCGTTGGTGATACGGCACAAAAGGGAATGCTGCTTTCAGTACTCGTACTGACCGGGTTGATTGCGCTTTTCTACAAGTACTCGACGCTTGCCAGAACCATCATGACTAGGTACGAAGAATTGAAGAAAGCGGTCTTTACTGCGGACAACATCACGCATTTCATCGACGATCTTGAAATACAAAAAGACGCGTATAAGGATAAAAAGATGGATCCTGGACTTGAGGTGAATCATACCATCGGAGTGCTGAAGAGGTCAAAACTCCTCGCGGGTATTTCCAAGGATGCCAACGAGGAAGAAGTGATCAGAGCCGATGATTCCGCCCAAACTCAACAGTCTCCGCAATCGAAAACATCTCTTCCTTCGAATCAATAGTGATCTCTAGAGTTCCGAAAGACGCTCTTCCCATTTGGGAACTTCTTCATTGATTGTGTAGAGAAAACAAAAAGCACCGGTTTTTCCCAAATTCCTGAAACTCAACGCAATTCTATCCCTTCTCCTGTGGTAAGGCTCATCGCGGAAGCTTTTTAGGTACTCCTTAAAAGATCCGAACTGGTTTGCGATGGCTCTCACAAGTGTAGCATTGGAAATTATTGCCTCAATTTTCTTCCGGTGTCGGATCATCCGCTTATCATCAAGTAAACGCATAACGTCCGACTCGGTATATCCTGCAACTTTCTCAACGCGAAACTCATCAAATGCCTTGCGAATCTCCGGCCAGCGCTCTTCGACGACGATCCAGTTAAATCCCATGCGGAAGATATTTTTTGCGAGTACCTCCAAATATTCATGATCGTTATCCGGAGTCTTCGGTTTGGGAATGATATAACCGAAATGCATCTTTTTTCCCTGATACGAATGAGTATTAATTAAATACCAGCAAATATTCATTTGAAATAAACTATCTCATGAACCCGGTACGTCAATTGTCGTTCAAACTTTTCACTACTATGTTACAATTCCCTCCTTAAGAACATTTTAACGGCATGGAATACGAAGCTTCGAGTGAGCAGCTATGGGCAGTTTTTTTCACTGCCCAGTTGAGCGAAATGCAATCCAAACATCCGGTACTTGAGCAGGTGGATCTCGTCATCGAAGGCGTCGTCGGTTACGGAAAAGCATTGAGACGGGTAATTGCGGATGTTTTCCCGTCTGCGTTGTATGTCGGAGTGGATCTGGCAAGCTGGCAGTCCGAATCAATAAAGACCACGCTGCCTGATCAGATGTTGGAAAGCATCATCGGTGCCAATCCGCCGTTACTGCTTGCCAACTGTTTCGACTACCATCTGGTGAAGGACATTTGTCAAAAAACCTCAAGGGTAAATCCCATTCTCATTGCTGTGAATGCTGACGGGGCGCTGACGTCGTATTGGCTGCAAGGAGATTATCAAAAGCGGGACGATTACATACCTGAAACAGAATGGTTTACTCCACAAGTTCCCTATAATGCTCAGATATTCCTGAGGCGAACAGGTGACCATTGGGATGATCTCAAAAAAGGAAGATGGCCTGATTATCTGAATAACGCCCGACACGAAGCGGATATTTTTGGCTGGACACAACATCGAATGCAATCAGGGCTTGCCTTCATCAGGGAGTAATAAAACCTAAAGTTAAATCTAGCGAACTGGGGTAGCCTACCCCATGATGTCTGTGCCTATTATACTAGATTACCGCGTAAGGACGTAGCTTTTTTAGAACTTCATTTGCTTCTTTGTATTTTGTGTAATGATTACGCGCCACAAATATCAAAGAAATGCTAAAATTAAAAGTCCAAATTTAGACCCTTAGCGAGCCACGGAACGCCCTAACGGCATAGTAAGATTCTGCACCGTTGTGAGACACGAAGACATTGCCGTAGCGGAAATCAGCAAAGATAGCGCCGCCGAGTTTTCTAATATCAGAAGGTGTTTTCACCCAGCTCGACGTTTTCGTATCGAATTTTCCGAGTTTCTGCAACTCTCGATATTGTTCTTCCGATAAAAGTTCAATGCCCATGGCAGCAGCCATATCAATAGCGTTATTTTCCGGTTTATGTTCTTTCCGTGACTCCAGCGCTTCGCGGTCGTAACAAACACTTCTGCGGCCTTTAGGACTTTCCGCGCAGCAGTCATAAAAAATGTATTCGCCTGTCTTAGAATCACGACCTACAACATCTGGTTCACCGCCGGTTCTTTCCATTTCATAGAGCGACCACAGTTTCCCGGCATTGGCGTCCAGCTTTGCTTGTACTTTAGCCCATTCAAGACCTTTATGACGGTTCATGTTTTTCTCAAAACGGGCTTTTAATGCGTTGATCAGTTCCTCACGCCTGCCTGCCGGCAAGGCAGGTTGTTCTGGTGACAACTCCTTTTTTGTTTCAACGTTTGACATAGTTTTTATGTTAAAAAAAAGTAATTCATTTTTACTTTTACAATGATATGTATTTAGTCATTATTTTAAATTAACATTCTAAAAGCAGAGGATTCTAAATTCAATTTTTGGGTGGCCGACGGGAATCGAACCCGCAACATTCGCCTCCACAGGGCGATGCTCTGCCGTTGAGCTACGGCCACCATATCAACCAAACAGTCTCTCTCTTAACTCTCTTCCATATCCACTTTTCCAGTACTTCTCCCTTTTTCTTGCTACCAGCCGATTTTCGCACTCCTCTGCATGAATTAACTTAAATGGACCTCTATTCAGTGTCGATGGCGTGGCTTCATCACCCAATTGATGTTGATTGATCCTTCTTATTAGATCATTCGTAATTCCTGTATAACACTTGCCGTCTTTAAGACTTTTCAGAATGTAAGCGTAATATCTCATGCTCTACCGCTGACCTGCCTGCCGGCAGGCAGGGCTACGGCCACCATACTCATCTCAATCTAAGGTATATTTTACCAGATTGAAGCTCCGAGGTCTCTCAGCTCTCGGATTATCTGATTAGTATCACGAGAGTTCTTTCCATATCCTAAAGCTGAAATCCTGCCGAAGCCAATATAGACTTGGCGAAGGAGGACTAGGAAATTTTTGATTTCGCGTCAATCCAAATCAGCAATCCATCTACCCAAGTTGAACCATGAACATCCAGATAGTCATACCATCGATCCCGAAAATCTTTTATCTTTATTTCCCATATTCCTTTTCGGGCATTTGAGGGATCGACCAGTGTTATGGTTTTTTTCTCCCGACTGACTTTCGCAACGATACAATAATGACCATCCGGGTCTTCAGCATCCAAATCATCCCACCAGTCGACGATCACGATATTCCCGTTGTCTACCAGTCTCTTTAAATCCTGGATTGTCGCATTGCTTTTAAAATTCACCCGTCTGAAATACCGGCTGAAGTAGGCGACCATCAGAGAATAACTCGTTCCCCACCAGTGTTTATAGACATCATGGGCGATTTCCTCTTGAGATTTATCAATCTGAACTTTGGACAGCGCCATCTGAATAACCGCGGGACCGCACCAACCCGATTTCTCTTGAAACCGATGGATATCTTTCCATGACGCATTTCTCATATCAGATTGGTAAACGGTAGTAATGGAGCGTTTTGTTCTAAAACGAATTAGTCGCGATCGACATCCGCCTCATCCGGAGGGATATCATGCATCGCCTTCTCATCCTTCTCGACTTCTTCGGCAATGCTGAACGGCTTTCCGGGTTTTGGCTTATTTCCGATCACGTCCTCCACCATATCCGAAACATCATCATCGCTCGTCGTTGACGGAGCCGATCCGCTGACGGAGTGTTCTCCTTCCTCCGCCGGGGTCTCCAGCTCATCCTGATCATCATCGGACTCATCAAAATCAGACATTTGACCTCCTTTCTGAATATATTTATTCTGCTTGTTCTTCACTTGTTTTACTCTCCTCAATTTTTGCCTCTTCAAGAAGAGCGTAGTAGGCATCCCATAGCTCTTTTGCCACCCTGTGGTAGCCTTTTCGGGTTGCCTGATTTGCCTGCCACTTGATGTCATTGGCAAGCTTGCGGTCATAGTAGGCGTCTGTCGCCGGATCATCGTATCCCATAGTACCTCCAGTAAGGAATCCCTGCCCGCCAATCGCTGTGCCACCAGAAGGAATCGAACCTTCATCTACCGCTTAGAAGGCGGTTGCTCTATCCGTTGAGCTATGGCGGCTTCCTCGCTCAAGGCACTTGCAGGCGGGGAAGACAGGTGCTCTATCCACTGACCTGCCCGCCAAAGTCCATGCCTCAGGCAATGGCACGCGGGGCTATGGGCGCATATTAGCTCTCAGACTTTTGTCATTAGCCAATAGCCAAAGACAAACGACCATAAGCTAAATTGAGGCAATCTACAAAATTGCTCTAACGTATTTTACCAGGAATTATTATTGACTGCGTAAACTGCTATCTATCTCTTGCAGAGTGCAGTGATTTTGGATTGCACACTGGGAGCCGTGGGATGTACCCTGATCCCAGCAGGTATCGGAACACTTCTGGTCGGTTTGCTTGCAGTCGGTGTCAGGCGGAGTACCCGGCGGACAATCAGCCGCAACAAACGGGCACGCATCAATGCACCCCTGCAAATTGAATGTATCCCGGCAGCGGATGAATCCGTCAAAATCGCATTGTTTGGCAACCGTCGCTGGTTCTTGCGGGGTAGTGGTCCTGCCGCTAGGCAACCTTGGTCCGATTGGTAGAGTAGGCTCACCCAAGATATCTTCAATCGAATCGGGCCAACCACTCATGTCCGGCCGATAGTAGTCGTCATAGGCGGAACTATTCCACTTTTCTTTGAGCCATTTTACAATCTCCACCAGTTTTTCTGCCAGTTGTCCTTTGGTTGGTGGATCTGACTCTTTATCAATCAAGTCTTTAAGGTCTCGAATAAGAGTGATCGACTGTTCCTGAAGGATTTTTGACTCACCCAGACCCTTTCCACCCAGATTCGCGATTGATCGCTCATCAAAGGTGGGGTTGGAGTGGGCGGTTTTAAGCACCCAGTCTGTTTTTTCGATCCGGTCTCGCAGCAGTTCAAAACGCCATTCAGGATCTACCTCCTGTCTCATCTTATTATCAAGAGCATTAAGGATTTGCCGGGCCACACCTGGCCGCCTTTGGATGGGGATGTCAAAGTCCCAACCACCGATACTGTACAGTTCAGTGCCAAAAGCCTGGCTTAATTCGTCCATGACATCCCTGTAGTTGACAACACGCTCATCCCAGGTGTCATTAAAAACTTCACCAACGTAATCAAAAGCTTTATCGTTCCACTCCTGCAGCAGGGAAAAATTTTCATAAGGGTCATTTGTTACGTCTATTTGCTGACTATAGTCTAACGTCAAGTATTCGGCATATTTGGTCAAAGCTTTAGATTTAAAGTAGGCATCGTCGCCCAGTCTGGGCAGATCCGGGCTTTCGTAGCCGTAGCGGTCAAGACCCTCTGTCTCCCATTGAACTGCTTTATCCACCAGCTCACGATATTTTTTTGCAGCATCAGCGTAGCGTATCTGTCTCTCCGCCTCCTGTTTAAGCGTTTCAGCCTCTTGGATGTGACGGTTGTAAAATTCTGCGGCGTTTTCGGCGGGAGCGTTTTCAGCGGCTAAAGTTGAACCGGCAAAGGCAATTGAGGTGAGCAGAACAACCAGGAAGTGTTTGAGTTTGGCCATCAATGGTATGGTAGCACACACTGTGTTAGTATTTAAAACATGAACACAAAAACCAAATTGGTTTTTTTAGCATTGGCAGTGATTGTTTTAGTATTGGTAAGAATAAGAATTACCGGGCAGCCAAAACTGCAATTGCCGGAGGGGGGTAAATTTGATGATTATGCCACCCAGCTTAAGTGGGGCAGGTATGTAAATACCAAGTATCAGATTGTTTTCCCCTACCCACTATCTTGGTCCATGAATACCACCACATGGGTTTTTGAAAGCGGTGATTTGATAACAGTTGAGTTTATCGGCCCGACCCAAAAGGACCAGACTGAATTTTATGACGGCGCTCGCCTCGTGGTGATGATTCCCCAAAAGACCGACGGTGATTTGTCTGATTGGATCGCCGAAAGACACAAAGCATTACCAGGAGAAAATCCGTCTGTTGTGAGCGACGTTTCCTTAAACGGAAGAAATTTTAAGAAAGTTTATACCTGTGGTTTGGGTTGTCTCACTTATTATTACACCACAATTGATGGCCAGGTGTATGGAGTGATGGCCTTTGCAGGTGGTTCGCAAATTAAAGAATTGGAAGCTACTCTCGAGGAGATGCTGGCCAAATTGGAGTTGGGATCGAGATAGTTTATTAGAGCTGACTTTCGAAAAAATCATAACCTCCTTTCGCTAAAACCCGTAGTGTCGCAGCTTCTCTCGACTTCGCTCGGGACAAGCCGGCTCGGCCTAGTTTACACTGAGCGAAGCCGAATGTGGCCTCGCCTCCGCTTTTCTTATGCGCGATTTATGAATTTTTTAGAGATTTCCAAATAAATCTTGATATTCCGGAATCTGTCCTAACATATCAAGTACTGTCTTACCACTTGGTAGCTTAACTAATTCCTCTTTTACGATTTCTAAAAAATTGGGATATTGACGTAGAGCACCCCTTTCAAATAAATCTTCCCGGTTCAGATAACTCATTGTTTGGCGGAGCGTCTCTTGAGTTAACATCTCTGGGTGTTTGCCGGTTCCCGCTTGAATAATATATTCAACTCCCTGCAATGTAACTGTTAAATCAGGTACTAGTGAATCTTGGGAAGTTCCTTGTGCAGCACAAAAATCCTGAATTTTAAAGTACTCATCTGGAACATCACGCCCCAAATATTTTTTTCCGCGTTCATGTAATTGGCTAGAACGCCATTCGGATATTTGTTGTCCAAGATAAGGAGCTATTTGGTCTTTTGTCCAAGTCATATGCTTGACCCCACTTGTGAGCGGGATAGGGGAGTCCTTCGCTAAAGCTTCGGAACACCTCTATCTTCACTGCCGTTTTTCTTTCAAGTTACATCCACTAATCTTTTATACACAAAGGCTTTGCCGGATCCTGATTTAATGTAGAGTTCAAAATCTTTAGCCTTCCGTACGCCTTTAAAAGCAGAATACCATACTAATTTCCAAGGCATAAGACCTTTTGTAAACTTAGATTTACCAGTGTTATGTTCTCTAACTCTTTTTCTAAGATCCTCTGTATAACCGTAATAAAGAACACCAGATTTTAAACTCTTTAGTATATAAACGTAATACATTGCTACCGTCTGTAGCTTTAGCGAAAGACGGGAGCGGGATAGGGGAGTCGAACCCCTCTTTTTTGCTTGGAAAGCAAATGTTGAGCCGATCAACTAATCCCGCACTTCGAAACTCTATTTTCTCAGTGTAAACTGCTAGTCAATTTTACATTAAACGGTCTCTCACTACGCAAATTTATTCTGTCGGAGCGCAGGGAATTGAACCCTGTACCTCTCGGTCCCAAACCGAGCGTTCTACCGATGAACTACGCTCCGTACTCGAATATACAACCAGCATGTTCTCACCCCGAGAAGTCATGCCAAGAGATTAATCACGACAGCTGCACCGACGGCAATGACGGCTATTTTTAAGAGCTTCGACGCAGGGCTTTTTTTACCCTCAGCGTCGACTTGTAGAATTTCTTTTGATTTCATAACAGTTGGATTTGAGTCAATCTCCAATAGTGGTCCGGGTGGGATTCGAACCCACACCCCTCTTATAAGGGACAGCATTTTAAGTGCTGCGTGTATACCAGTTTCACCACCGGACCACATTATTTTCTGTTTCTGCCGCGATGGGTAGGCTGAAGGCTATGACAATTGGGACAGAGAATCCGTAAGTTGCTCAAACGATTATCGGTGCTATCTCCGTTGATATGATCAAGTTCAAGAGGAAGACGGCCATCCAAAGACCTCTCAGCCCAACCACACTTTTCACAATGCTTCGCTTTGATTTCTGACAAGAATAAGCGATTTCTTAATTTATAACTCTGAAAAGTGCTCCCGCGTACGAGTATTTCCGCAAGCGAAAGTTTTGGATGTCCAGTTCCTCTTAACCCTTTATTCCAACCCCTACCTTTAATATGAGATGTGTCCACTTTATAAAAGTGCAAATACTTCTTGATCTGTGCATAGTTGCCTCCGGCCTCTCGAAGTTTCAGTGCTTTTAGAACCTGCCGAATACTTCTCGAGTTCTTTACTGCTCGACGTAATTGTGATTCTGTCCAGGTTCTGGTCTTCACGATCCGAGCCTACCATTTGGCAAACGCTTTTGCAACCTTGTCCTCCATGTCTACCAAGTCGCTCCCAGCACCGCGGCTGTTTACTTAATTTTATCATATTACTCGGCCAATATTAATCTTATCCGGTGTAATAAAGTAAATACCATCTTCTGTAAAATGAGAGCTGAAAACAGTAAAATAAGAGAGAAGTAAATTATTTTTAAAGGAGGTGAATACTATGAAAGGTTATTTTGGACATATTGAGGAAGATACCCTTGCGAATGATTTCTTCCGCAAAGTGCTGTTCACCGGACCGAATTGCCAACTGGTCCTGATGACGCTTCAACCAGGTGAAGAAATTGGAGCCGAGGTCCATGAAAATCACGACCAGTTTTTTCGCTTTGAATCAGGAGAGGGGAAAGCGATCATCGGCCAAGATGAATACGTTGTAAAAGACGGAGATTCGGTGATTATTCCGGCAGGAGAGAATCACAACATCATCAACACATCATCGGATATGCCGCTGAGACTCTATACGATTTACTCGCCACCTGAACATCCGGAAGGAACCGTACATAAAACAGCCGCAGAAGCCAAATGGGCGTATGAACACGAGCAATAAGTAGATCTAACATTCTTCAAAACAGTCTTCTTCATGCTGGCCGTTTACAAAAAATGTCGAACTTCATTTAATTAGCTCGGCCTTCGGCCTCGCTTGCTCCAGCGCGGCGCCCCCACCCGCCGCGCCTCCGCTATTTTTTGCGCGCGCGATTTGCGATTGCTTCACAATCACCAAGAAAGTTGAGAACAACCCTTAACTTTATAAGTTAGCAAGGTATTTCTGTAAAAGGCTAAAGTCGCCAGCTACGCTAATATAGTTTTCAAATACTTGCGCTACCCTTCCAGATTCGAGTTGTTTTTTCGCCAATTCAGTTCCATCTTTCCACAACTTTATTTTACCTAAAGTATAGAGAGCGACTGAAGTATTTATCGCTACTAAATCACGTTTGGGACCCCGCTCTTTGTTATAAATAATTTTAAGAAAATCCTGAATATTTTTTTCTCTACTTGTTGCTTGTATTTCTTCCTGTTTCGCCACGGGCACTCCAAAATCCTTTGGTGATAACTTATATTCTTTTAATCCTGACTGAGAAAATTCAATAAACTGAGTTTCCCCAATGTTGGATACCTCATCTAATCCACCCTCGCCATGAAATACAAGACCGCGCTCGAATTTGAGTTTCTGAAATAGTTCTGCAAGTACACGAAGATACTTGTAGTCAAATACTCCATATATTCTGCTTTTCATCGGAAATGGGTTATAAACATTTGCGGCTAAATGAAAAATCGTCAAATGGTTTAAATTAAGCTCTTGTCGTTTTTTTGCCCAGGTTAAAATACCCCTAATTTCTTTTGGGTCAGCCATAAAGTTAACAACAAAAGTAGCAACCCTTGTTTTCTGTAAAAGTTCCGTAATTTTGTCTATACCGCTCAATGAAATTTTCATAACGTCAACTCCAAAAGCACCCAATAAATCACCGCTTCCAGTCACACCTGCTACAGCAAAGAAAGATTGTTTCGGTACGTAAATTCCAAGACTTGCCAAGATAAAAGCTACCGCAGTGCTAACATTCAGTGTTTTTAACTTATCACCTCCAGTTCCGGCTATTTCAATGACATCATCTCCAAGTTTGATGCTGTGTGGCGGAGCAAGTTTTTCTGTACGGCGTATGTAGCCAAGAAGTTCATCAGAAGTTTCGCCTTTTGCGTGTAACGCTGCAAGAAAAACAAAAAAGTAGTACCCCTCTAGGTCCTCTTTCGTAAGAATAGTAAAAGCTCTTTCCGTTTCAGCGACAGTAAGATTTTCTCGTTCTGTTACTTTTTGGATAAGGGGTATGATATCTGAAAGCATAGGTTAAACAATTAATTTAGATCTTCCTACTAAATTATACCGCTTTTCTTAAAAGTTGAGTAGCACAACTACTATTGTTTTCTTGGTTGAAAATTAGTATAGTGTATTTGTAGTCAAACCAACTTTCGGATTTTTTAATGGCCGTCTCGGGCAGATCCGAAAGGGTTTGACTACAACCGGGGCGGCCATTTGAGTTAATAAAAAGTTCTTTAAATTTTTTGCGTTTTTTCTTTTAGGATACGAGTCGACAGTTTCGGAGGCGCGGCGGGCGGGGGCGCCGCGCCGGAGCAAGCGA